>Ga0164309_10000032_pt1 | contig 79002 bp, 69 predicted proteins | sample Whisoiple_247_MG_FD_109984 | JGI IMG/M metagenome (GOLD analysis project Ga0164309, IMG submission 109984) | Soil microbial communities amended with fresh organic matter from upstate New York, USA - Whitman soil sample_247_MG | ecosystem: Environmental > Terrestrial > Soil > Unclassified >... | reverse complement strand
ATACTGACGGAACGCGGCGTCGATACGCCGATCAAGCCCGATCGTGTCGTTCGTCCAGCCACGCAAGGGCCCGTTGCCGCACTGGTGATCCCCTTGCAGCGCCAAGAACTGCCCCGCATCCGCGGCCGCGTACGCGAACGCCTGCAACACGCCCTGCCCGTGCCCACACCAGCCGTGCAGCACGACCCCAACCGCTTTTTTCCGCGGATCCGCCCCGCGCAACACGAAGATGGGTTGATCGCTCGGTACCGGCAGCGGGTCCACGGACACGTAGCGCGGGGGGTCTGGTGGCGAGATCGCCGGCAATGGGGCCGCGGGTGGAGGCAGAGGTGCGTGCCGTTCGAGCGCTTGCGCGTGCCGCGCCGCGTACCGATGCGCGAAACCACCAACTACGGACAGGCCCAATCCAACCAAGACCAGCGTCGAGAGTCTCATCAGCAGGTCCATCGGCGAAGGGACCCGCGCGTGACCGAAAATCACCCGGCGCGCACTGGGAGCTCCGTGCAAACGGGGACTTGGCTGTCTGGAATCAGGGCTCTGCGGCGTGATCGGTGCACAGGTTGCGGCGGCGCAGCGAGTCCTCGTCGTTCATGGGGTTGAACTCGTACACATGGCGAACCCGCCCAGATACCGAGAAATCGATGGCGAGGTAGCGCCAGACGTCTTCATACAAGTGATAGTCAGTCACGGTGCAGGAGCCGTCCTGGGTGGTGCTCTCGCCAGGCTGATCGCCGCCGAGCGCATACATCTCTCGCAACGCCAAGGTGAGCTGCGAGCGAAGAGCGGGTGAACCGGCGCAGGCGTCGAGCAGCAATGGCTCAATCACGCTCGTACTGCCGCTGAAACTGGGTGACGGCACGAAGCTCAGCTCGAGCTGAGCTTCGGGTTGGCGAGCCACGACCAGACCGGAGACCCAGGGATACTCGAGCTCGCCGGTCATCAGCTGAGTGTAATAGAGCGCGATCGGGCCGATGAAGCGCTGCAAGCTGGGCATGGCAACCTCCTCCCACGGCACGGGACCTTCGGCTCCCCAGCGCTTGGGCAATAGCTTGAAGACGAATTCTCTCTTGGACGTGGGATCAGGATAGTCCGGGGCTGCCTTGCCTTTGGGCTGTGCCACGGGTACCGGGTATTTGAGCGTCAGCGCAGCCTGTACACGCTTCGAGCGCTCGCTGGCCTCCAACGCGAACAGTGCTCCGCCGCTGGTCTCCGCACGAGGCATGCACGTTTCCGCTGCCGGAACGCTAGCGCGCGTCGAGGCGACGCGCGCCGAAGGCACTACCGAAGTGGGATTGCTGAGGGGATGCGGCGGCGTTCCGCAAGCTATCGTGGAGTGGACCGCAAGTAGCACCGCGGCTCGAGCCTTCTTCATGTCTGCCTACTCGGGACCGTTGGAAATGTGGGGGCGTGCATGAGCGACGTCGGTTTGGACACGTCAGGGGGGCGCAGCTTGGCACGAATCCAACGTCGCGGCGGAGGGTCCCACGCCGCGTCTCGCCGAGTTTTGCTCCAGGTTAGCCGTGCAACGCTCGTGTCAGTTAGTTCGTAGCCGCAGCGCAGGTGCGTGAAAAGCAGGTGTTCGCAACGCACGCGCCACCCGAAGCACAGGGCGTCAGATCGGGTTGGCCGAAGCAGGCGGCGTGCTGAGCCTGCGTGACCGTCACTGCTGCACCGCAGGTTCCGCTTTCGCAATCAGCAGCTTGCGCGCATGGATCGCCGAGGTTACCGGCCGTGCAGAGCCCCGCGAGCCCATCCGAAAAACAGTGTAACCCTGGGTCACACTGGGACGCGTCTGGACGGCAGTGCTGCCCGAGTTTGCCCTCGGTGCAGAACGCGCCGGGGGAGCCGCGAGCCCCGCCGCACTTCTGGCTTTGGCAATCGCTATCGGCGCTGCACGGCGCTCCCACCGCTCCGGGAGCGACGCACACTGAGGCTCCTCCTGAACGCGCTTCGCAGTGCAACCCCTCGGCGCAATGAGTGGGCGATGCTCGCTCGTCGCAACGTTCACCGACCTTGCCGTTCGTGCAAGTGCCGGGCGGGTTGATCAGCACGCAGGCCCCGACGCAATCGGTGTCGGAGTAGCAGGTGTCTCCGGGCGCGCCGTTCGTGCACAGGTCGAGCACGCAGTGCTTCAGCTTGCAGTCGCTCGCGGTACTACAGACCGCGCCAGGTTCTCCGGTCTGGCATTGGGTTCGCGCGCAAAACCCAGACCAGCAATCGCCGGGTGTACGGCACGGAGCACCCGTACCACGCTGCGAGCAGACGCCAAACGAAAGACACGCTCCGGGGGATTGGCAATCAGCGTCAGCGCGGCAGGGCGCGTCGTCGCTACCGTCGCTGCAGAACCCAGCGAACGTGCCCGCGTCCAACACGCAGTGGCTCGGTAGCCTGCAATCGCTGTCCACGTTGCAGTGGCCGTTGCCGCTCGAACCGGTCGAGCATACGCCGGCACCATCGCTGCCGACGACGCATCTACCGTCGAAACAATCGGCGTCTTGGTAACAGAGCGACCCATCGAGCCCGTACTGGCACTCGCCGCGTGATTCGCCTCGTGACCGCACGCACTTTTGTTCTGCCTTGCAGTCATCGACGGTCGAGCAAATGCCCCAGTTTTGGCAGACCGCGGCGGAGAGCACCGGATCGCTAGCAGCGCAGGCTGCTGGACAAGAGAGGTGCGTGACGCGCGTGTTCACGAAGCAGCAGCCGTCGAAGGTGATCGTTCGCGAGCCACAGTCGCAGGTGATAGGCGTGCACCTGCCGTCGGAGCAGCTCTCGAGTTCGACGTCGAGCGCGCCACATGGCTCGGCTTCCGCGTCGTCCAAGCTGGGGATGGGCACGCCGTTTGCGGCTACGCTCGGCCTTTGGCTGGCAGTGAAAGTGCCAGCCACTGCGGCAGCGCCGGCCGACTCACCGTTGCCCGCGCCGCCACCGTTGCCCGCGCCGCCACCGCTGTCCGCAGTGGCTGCGCTTGGGTCATGCTTGGTCGACCCCGCGCAACTCTCAACGAGCCCAAGTGACAGAGCAACGAGACACCATAAGTTCCGGCTGAAGTTCAAAGACGCGCTCCAGCCTTATGGCTAACATTTCGAGCGGCCAGGGAGACAGGGAGACAGATGTCGCCTGGACACAAAAAGACTTCGGCTTGGCGGCTCGTGAATATCCAGGCGGACGAGCCCGTCTAAAAACGGCTCGTCCGTAGCCGACCGAATTGGGGCGGCTACCCCGCGTTTTCGGAGGTTTGCCATGAACGGAGGCTCAAATTTACGCCGCATTTGCGCTCTTGCTGCACTCGCCGCTGCAGGGCTACTCAGCACTCCGGCTCGTGCGGACGGAATGCAATGCAACGACCGTCTGGTGACGAGCGGCGACACGCTCTATCAAGTCCGCTCTCTCTGTGGAGAACCGGACGACGCGCGCCATCACATCGAGTATCGAACGGTTCGCGTGCGCCGGCCTGGAGTCTGCGTCCAAGAGAACGGGCGCCGCACTTGTGAGTCCGAGGTCGAGCAAACCATCGAAGTCGTTATTGACGAGTGGGTTTACGATTTCGGAAAGAACCGCTTCCTGGAGTTCGTCTATTTCGAGCAAGGCCAGCTCGTCCGAGTGACCGAAGGTAGCTACGGACACAAAGACAAGTAGCGAGCCCGCGCTCGGAGCCCGCAAAAAGGACCATATCGAGAGGGCGGGCCTTTACCGTAACCTCGGGGGGTGTCCGATCGACGACGGATCTTCCTGAGCGCCGTCACGAGCGAGCTCGGGGAATACCGGCGGGCCGCAAGCGACGTGCTCGTCCGGGACGGATGCGAACCCATCGTTCAGGAGCGCTTCCCGACCGAGCACCAAGCGATCACGGAGCTCCTCAAATCTCTCATCGGTCGCTGTGACGCGGTGATTTGCTTGGTCGGATTCAGGTTTGGGTACGCGCCGCTCACTGCTGCTCCGGGGGCGGCGCGGCGTTCGTTTACGCAGCTCGAATACGACATGGCTCGCGAGCTCGACAAGCCCACGTACGTCTTCTTATTCACCCCTGAAGTCGTCGGGAACTCGGACGAAGGAGAGGAAGGTCGCCTCCAGGATGCGCATCGTCGTGCGCTCAAGGCAACCGACCGATTTTACTACGAGTTCGCGAACATCACGGAGCTTCGCCGGCTGGTTGCCGGGATCCCCTCGCCGAACCCCGTCGAGGCACGGCAGCAATTGTTCCCGCTCCGGGCGCGCACCGAGCGCCTCGTGGGGCGCGACACTGCAATCGAGCGCCTCGAGGAAACCTGGTACGACCCCAGCGCTCGGGTCCTATCACTGGTGGGCTGGGGTGGATTGGGCAAAACGTCACTTTTGGCCGCCTGGCTCACGCGCTTGCCGTCGCGCGCGTGGCTCGGGGCCGAGCGGGTCTTCGTTTGGTCGTTTCAGGGTCATGGCGACAGCGAGACAGTCGGCGCTTCCGATGCGTTCTTCGAGCGTGCGCTACGGTTCTTCTCCGACGGAGCCATTGACGCGGCCGCTTTGCCCGCCGGTACTCGAGCACACAGGCTCGCGGCCCTCGTCGGCGAACGCCGGACGCTGCTGATCTTGGACGGCGTCGACGCTTTGTTGCACCCGCCCGGGGCGCGCGGCGGTGAGCTGCGCGACGGCGAGCTTCGTTTGCTGTTGGAGATGCTCGCCACCGAAAGCCGCGGACTTTGCATCGCCGCGACGCGCTACACACTCGAAGATCTCCGAGGCTGGCATGCGGCTGGAGTCGTAGAATGGCAACTCGAACGACTCGATGCCAACGCAGCGGGCGAGCTCTTACGAGACATCGGGGTCGTCGGGTCGGACGAAGACTTGCGGGCTGCCGCCGACGAATTGGACGCTCACCCGCTCGCGCTCAATCTCTTGGGGCGTTATCTGGTCGCCGTACACCAGGGCGATGTTCGGCGCAGAGATCGCGTTCAGCTCAGCGCGGCGGATGCTCGATTGCCGGGCGGCCAAGCGGCACAGGTGATGCGCGCGTATGAAAGCTGGCTCGAGCGCGGTGACGGCGCGAACCGGCTCCAACTTGCGGTTTTGCGCCTGCTCGGTCTCTTCGATCGTCCGGCTGACGAAGAGTGCCTCGAGGCGCTCAGACGCGAGCCGCCAATTCCCGGATTGACCGACGCGCTCACGGGGGCAAGCTCTGACGACTGGCAGCTGGCCCTCTCGAACCTCGAACAAGCGCACCTCCTACAGCGAGTCACGTACCATGTGAAGGCCGTGAGCGGTTTCGATCTCGCCGAGGCGGATCGCGCTCGCGCGGGGGGTGAGCTGGGCGCGCCGCGCGAAACACGCCCGCCTCGAACGGTCGGCGTACTCGACGCGCACGCACTCGTGCGCGAGTACTTCGCCGAACGCTTGCGTACGGAAAACCCGATCGCTTTCCGCGCGGGGCACGAGCGGCTCTACCTGCACCTCGCGCGTAGCGTCCCGTATTGGCCCGAGGGACTCGAGGGGCTCGCGCCGCTCTATCAAGCGGTCAGACATGGCAGCTTGGGCGGGCACCTGACCGAAGCTTGCGCGGCGGTGTACAAGGATCGCATTCAGCGACTTGGCGTCGAGGGAGGCTACAGTGTCGGCGTGCTCGGCGCGACCCAATCGGACCTCGACGCCGTCCTCTGTTTCTTCGTCGATCCGTGGACGAAGCCGCACCCGGACTTGCCGGAAGCGGGTCAAGCGTGGGTGACGCGTGATGCTGCGGTCAACTTGGAGCACGCGGGGCGCCTCGGTGAAGCACTCGAGCCCGCGCGCGTCGCCGCACAACTGAGCCTCGCCGCCGGGCATTGGGCGACCGCAGTCAGTCGCGCGAACGATGTGAGCCGAATCGAGCTCACGCTCGGCCTTGTCGAGATCGCTATCGCCTCGGGTCAGCACGCTGTCGAGCTCGCCGACAACAAGGGTCATCCGTTTTGGAGGTGCGTTAATCGCTGCACCCTGGCCAGCGCGCTAGCCGCCAAGGGCAATTTCGATGAAGCGCGCGCCGTTTTCAGCGCCGCGCTCGAACTCCAGCGGAGGTACGCTCGAAGCGAGCCCACTTCATTGCAGGGATTTCAGTACGCGGCTTTCTTGTCGGCAGGCCTCGAATGCGCCGCGCTCGTCGCCTACGCGAGTCGGAGTGAAGACGGCACCGAGAGTCCGGGAGTGCGTGCGGACGCAAGCCAACTCGAGCTCTTTGACGAAGTGTTCCGAGAGGTCGAGCAACGCGCCGCGCTCATTCGCGACATGGGCGTGCGAGAACGGCGACCCGCGGACCAAATGCTGGGGACTCTGCTCTATGCACGCCTGCTGCTGTATGGCGCCGTGCTTGCCGACGGCCCATCACGGGAACAGTTCGAGCGAGCCCGCGAGCAGATCGACGCCCTTTGCGACCACCCGCCGAAGGCGAGCACACAGGAAGGCCTGGTGCACGGTCTGCTTTGTCGCGCTTGGGTCCGTCATTGCTTGGACGACCACCTCGGATCTCGCTCGGATTTGGAAGCCGCGAGCGGCATCGCGCGACGAGGGCCGATGGAGCTCGTCGCCACCGACGTCGAGCTTTACCGGGCTTGCCTGTTTCACGACCGAAGCGCGCTCGACCGGGCTCGGGAACGCGCCGAGCGTTTTCGCTATGGTCGGCGCCAGAACGAGCTCGAACAAGCCCTTCGAGCGTCGACGCGGTGGGCGGTCGCCACCGTTCCATAGCGAATGGCGCGCTAAGGCGTAGCAGCGAGGTTGCTCTGTGCTGCAGCGCCGCGAGGCTCGTTCAAGCACGGCCGCCGGCAGGGGCGTCCAGCACTTCGCGGACTTTCCGCAAAAGGGCCGCTGGAGTGAGCGGTTTCGGAAGAAACTCGATGCCTTCCTCGAGCACGCCGTGGTGCACGATGGAGTGCTCCGTGTAGCCGGAAATGAACAAGACTTTGAGCGCGGGTCGCAGCGCGAGCAATTGGTTGGCGAGTTGCTCGCCGTTCATGCGCGGCATTACCACGTCGGTAATCAGAAGCACGATTTCTTCCGAACTCGTCGCGCACACGACGAGCGCTTCCTCGCCATTGCAAGCATCGATCACTCGATATCCATTACGCTCGAGGATGGCGCGCGTCACTTGCCGCAGCTGAGCTTCGTCCTCGACGAGCAGCACAGTCTCGGTCCCTTGCAACACGAGCGGCACTGCGGTCGTTCGCGAGACATCCTCGGGAACTTGCTCGGTTCGGGGAAAGTAGACGCGAAATGTGCTGCCCCGACCCACTTCCGAATAGACCCAGATGTGCCCCCGGCTTTGCTTCACGATGCCGAACACGGTCGCGAGTCCGAGTCCGGTGCCCTTTGCCTTGTCCTTGGTGGTGAAAAAGGGGTCGAAGATGCGTTCTTTGGTCTTCGCGTCCATGCCGATCCCATTGTCAGAGACGGCCAGTAACACGTAATCGCCAGGTTCGACGCCGACGCGCTCGGAGGCATATGCGGTGTCCAGCTCGGCATCTGCGATTTCAATCGTTAGCTTACCCCCTTCGGGCATCGCGTCGCGCGCGTTCACCGCCAGGTTCATCACGACCTGCTCCACTTGAGTCGGATCCGCGAAGATCTTCCCGCTGGCTCCGCGCATGAAAAAGGACAGCTCGATGTGTTCACCGAGCAGGCGGCTCAACATGCGCTGCATGCCCGCAACCGTCTCGCTCAGCACGAACACGCGCGGTTGCAGCACCTGCTGCCGGCTAAAGGCGAGAAGCTGTCGTGTGAGATCGGCGGCGCGTTCCGCTGCGCGTTGGATCTCCGCGATGTCGTTCCGCGTTGGATTATCGTGCTCGAGTTGATCGCTGACGATCGACGAATAGCTCAGGATGACGCTCAACAGGTTGTTGAAGTCGTGAGCGACGCCCCCCGCGAGCTGTCCAATCGCCTCCATTTTCTGCGCTTGCCGAAACTGCTCCGCGAGGCGCACCTGTTCGCTGATGTCCTGAAGCGCGCCCTGAACGCGAACGATTCGACCCTCGTGGTTGCGATGAGCCTCCGCCACGACGCGCACCGAGATGCGCCTGCCCGCCGCCGTGTCCATCTCGAGTTCGAGATCGAATGGCCGCCCCTCACGTTCGCACTCCTCGAACTTGATGGCCACGATCGCGCGCGATTGCGGCTCGTAGAATGCGTACGCCTGGTCGAGCGTAGGCTGGTAACCGCTCGCTACATCGAGTAGCTCGCGCATCTCGTCGGACCAGCGCACCGCTCGATCGGGCAGTGTCACGGTCCAACCGCCCACGCGCGCCGCGCGACCGGCGATACGCAGCAGCGCCTCGCTTTCAGCGAGCTCGCGCTGCGTCGCCAGCTGCTCTTCGGTACGAAGACGAAGGTCGGCTTCGGCGCGCTTGCGCTCGGAGATGTCGATGCCTACCCCGATCAAGCACTGCTTGTCTTCAATCTTCGTGGCGATCCCCGTGAAGAAAAACGGCGTCACCCGTCCGGTCTTCGAAACGAACCCCGCCTCCACGCTGGATTGTCCCTGGTTGAACACTTCTGCGATTCGCGCCCGAACTAGCTCCACGTCCGCCCCCGCGAAGAAGTCGAGCGGGTGCATCCTCGAAATCTCCTCTGCGCTGTACTCGGTGACTGTCTCGAAGCTGCGATTCCAGCGCAGAAATTGGCCGCTCAAGTCGTAGAGATAGAGCACCCCAGGCAAAGTATTGATCACGGCGTCGGAGAAATCTCGCTCGCGCTCGAGTCTACCCAAAGCGCGAGTCCGCTCGTCGTCGAGCCGCAATCGATCGAGGACGAAAGAAATCCCATTGGCAGCATCGGCCAGCAACGTGACATCGTGTTCTCGAAACCAAACTGGGCGGGCCGAGTACACCGTGAGTGTCCCGACCACTTTGCCGCGCTCGCGGATCGGGAACGCGGCGGCGGAACAGAGTTCCGCTTCGCTCACGAGGTCACGCCATGCGGCTACGGAGGCGTCTTTTGCCAGGTCTTCGATCACGACTGGCTCGCCGCTGCGAAAGGCGGAGAGCGTTGGCCCCTGCTCGTGCGCGCGACTATCTGCGTGGGCACTGCCTCGGTCCAATAGCTTCGGCTGCGCACCGAAATGCGCTGCTGGCTTGAAAAGGCCCGTCTCGGGGTCGGCCCAGCCGATCCAAGCGATATGAAAGCCGGCGCGCTCGATCAACAATCGACACATCCGGTTGAACAAGTCGGTTCGATCGGTTGCGCGCACGAGCGTCTGATTGATCTCGCGAAGCGCCGCGTCCAGACGCGACAACCGCGCAACCTCGGATTCATTATCGCCGCCCGCGTTGCTCATTCGGTCTCGATTTGCCGCTCGTGACGGGGCTAATCGAAGGTACCGGACCAAACTCGCCAGCGTCAAACACCCCCATCAACGCCGGCGATGTTGTTGCGAATGCGATGTTGCAAAAATGGCAGACGCGAGCACCTCTCGAGCCGCGCATTGGTTGGGGGGCACGTGAGCGACGCGAGCGGCCGAGTGAGAAATCAGCCGAGCTCGACCTGCGCTGGGATGCGGCGTTGCCGCCGCGCAGCGGTGAGCAAGCGGGCACAAGGCAAGATCACCTCTGCGACAGCTTGTCCCCGGATCGCCTGGCGCAGCGCGTCGGGAACAATGCCCTGGCGAAGCAGGATGCGCTCGCTGTCATCCAGCGCGCGGTAGGCGCGCGGCGTCTCTGCGGCGAGGGCCGCGAACTCGCGCTCTACCGCGCGTTCCAGCGCGGGGCCGCCTTGCGCGAGCGCCCACTCGACGAAGCGATACGCGAGCTCGGCGTGCCGCGTTTCGTCTTCGCTGACCTCGAGTAGCAATGCCCGCACGGCCGGGTCCTGCGCGTGCTCGGCAGCCTCGCGCGCTTCGATGGCAGCCACGGTTTCGCCCACGCAGCCTTCGCGGATCGCGTTCAGCACGATCTCTTCCAACGATGATTCGTCCAAGCTGCGCTCGACGGCTAGCCGCGCTGGGCCGAGCGGCGAGCCAGCATACCGGCCCGCGACGGCGAAGCAGGCTTTGGCGTGCTTGGTCTCGTCGGCCATCGCCGCCGTAGCGCGCTCGATCAGTGATGCGGGGGCGCCGAGGCTCATGAGTTGCAGCGTGAAGCGCGCAAACGCCGCAATCGAAGCGTGTTCCATCAGGCCAATCCGCGTCCAGTCCTCGGCCAAGCGAGCGCGCAGCGCGCTGTCTATCTCAGCGACGTCTGGCAGCAGCAAAAGCTCGCTCCAATCAGCACGCGCGGCGCTACGCGCGAGTCGCTGCTCGCCTTCTACGAGGAATGGGCGACCAATCACGCAGCCGAGGGGAAGGCATTGAAAAGAATGCTTCATGGTATCGAATTGGCAATACTCGGTGCTGGTGGGCCGGGCGCAGTCCGCGTCGCTGCCGCAGGTGTCGGACGCGGTTTGACAGGTGTAGGCGGTCATGCCGCAGCCGCCCGATTGGTCGTAGGCCTTGCACAAGAAGCCGCTTTCGCAGTCGGCATCTGACAGGCAGCCAGCCTGTTGCACGCAGCGCCCAACCGGTTCAGCGCATTCGCAGAGCCGATTGTCCCCACAGTCGCTATCGTTGATGCAGCCGTAATTGCAATAAGTCCCGATCACATCACCGAAGCTCGTTGTGCACCAGCCATACGGCTTCTCTTTGCAGTCCGCGTCGACTTTGCACTCGCCGACCATGGCTGGATTCGCGACCGGATCTGGCCGCGGTACCTGCGAGGTGCACGTCTGCACGGACTGTCGATGAACGAAGCCGCTTTCACATTGGATCACGCCGTTGCCCAGAGCCTTGGGGTTCTTGCACGGGTACGGATTGCTGACGGGGCCCGCACCGCCGGTGCTGGGCGTGCCACCGATGCCAGCGCCGCCCTGCCCAGAGCCACCCGCCGCGCTCGCGCCGCCCTGCCCAGAGCCAGCCGCCATGCTCTCGCCGCCCGTGCTCTCGCCGCTGATGCTGCCGGAACCACCCGAGCCCGCACCGGTAACGATTGCAGTCCCGCCGCAGGCCATGAGCTGGGTGGCGCCCAATGCCGACAGGAGCGCGGTGCTGAATACATCGAGGCGCGTACGGAGTTTCATGACCGCGAACTTAGCAACCTCCGCGCCAATCCCGCTGTCTGCGCCGAATTGGCGTAAATGCGGGCAATTCTGGGCGCAGCCGCTGCGCGAGGCGAGCTGGGTGTCGGCTCAACTTGGCACAGACCCAGACATCGCTGCGGGCGCTTTCAGTTCGGCTTTCGCGCGTACAAGATGGCAAAGCCGAAGTCGCGGAGCGGGCGATATCGTTCGTTGAAGCGCGGATCTTCCAGTAGCGCTTTGGCATACACGTGAGCGGAGGTCAGCTTGCCGTCGGCCGTGCGCTGCACGAGCAAGAACACGTACTTGGGCTCCCGTCGGAAGACGTAGTCCCCGTCATACTTGCGATGCAGCCCGCCGCGCAGGCGGGCGACGTGCGGGTCCATGAGTCCGTGCAGATCCAAAACCGGTAGCTTCGTGTAGTAGGGGATGATGCCCGCCTCACCGAGTGCCAGTAGACCTGGCTCGGGCAGCTCACGCCGCATCCAACGTGCAATTTCGAAATAACGTGAGTGGCTCAAGTGGATGCCGCGAAACCCCGACAGCTCCGAGATCATCGGAATAGTGTCCGCGCTGCCGATGGAGCTTGCTGTGCAAGCCGCGAGCAACCCCGCATAGGCGCCGATGCGCAGAGCGCGCCCGAGCACTAGATTCCAGCGCCGACGCGTCGAATTCCAAGCGACATTTCGCCAGGCAGTCAGCCACTCCGACCGGATCAGCCAGCGGGGGGCTTCGCCCTTCGGCGCCAAATGGGCACGCGAAATCAGCCCGATCGACAGCCAAGCCTCGGACACGAGCAACGCGATCAGTGGCAAGGTGGGCACGAGCAGCCGGCAGCCAGGCATCCAATCTCCTCCCTCGTACTGAACGACGGCGATCTGAAGGAGGGTCAGCAACAGCAGAATGCAGAACCGATAGCTGAAGCGGCGTGCCAACAAAACGAGTGAGCCGCAAGCGATGGCCAAGCCAAGCCAGTGCATGTGCTCGGAAGCCGTCTCGACGTAACGCTCTCCACGCACCACCGCGCCTGTGTCGCCCCCGAGCTTGGCGAAATAGGTGTTGGGCAACCACTGCCCGTAATACGCATAGCGGAAGCTCAGGAACGCTGCATAGGGCACAGCAAACAACCCGAGTTCGAATAGCGCCCGCGTGAACCTCGCCTGGTCGCGGCAGCGAGTTTGGCGCACCAAGCGAGCAACCGCCAATGGCACGAACAGCACGACGGGTTCCGGGCGTGTGATGGCTGCGAGTAGTAAGGTCAAGTAAGACCAGGCGATAACGGGTCGCTCTCGGCACAGTTCTGCGTCCTCGCGGAAATGAAGATGGACGCTCAACGCGACCAACAGCGTGACCAGCGCTGTCTCGAGGCCGCCAACGCCCCACATCGAGAACGGGGCGAGCGCTGCCAGGTACAGTGCCGCAGTCGGCACACGCGTCCGCTGTTCTGGACTTCGTTCCAACGCAGCAGTGCGGGTCACGATCAGCACGGTTCCCACGCTGAGCAGCACGCCAACCACTTTCGCCACGACGAGCAGCCCGAGCTCGTACCGATCGACGCGAAGCCAAACAGGGATGGCCAACAACGCGGTCCAAAGGAAGTTCGAATAGCCCTCGACTCGCTCGCCCATATTGAACACGAGACCATTCCCCCGCGCGAGATTTTCCGCATAGCGAAAGGAAATGAACGCGTCGTCGATCGTGATGTTCGCGTAGTGGAGGTGGCCGACGAGGAGGAGCGCCAGCGCGCATCCGATCAGCAATCGGCGGCCAAGCGAACGATCGAGGGCCGCACGGCTCAGCACGGGCTTGCCCCGGGTTGTCTCGATTTCGCGTCGCTCAAACAGCGCGACGATAGACCAAAAACCGGCGCATGGCTCGTGGCTACTCGAGCGTGATGGCGATGCGATTCACGAGCGCGTCCAGCGCGGGCAGATAGCCGAAGCTCGGTCCGTCTCCGCTCGATTGTTTGGGACAAATCGAGGCTGGAGCCGCACGTGCTCCGAGGGTGCGCGCGAACAGCAACTCACGCGTCCCTGGGTTGGCTTGGCCGAAGAATTGAGTCGTGCTCGCGGGACCACCGCTCGGCGGTTGGCACAGCGGGCTGTTGTTCGCGACTATGCCTGCGGCGCTACCGTTCCGGTCTGGCGTGCACTGGCAGCTGGAGTCCTCCTTCGTGCAATCGCGTTCAGTCGGCAGCGCGAAGATGCACGCAAACTGGAGGTCGTTACGGTTGGGTAAGTTTTGTTCGTGACCGTTACTTGGATTGGCGAGCGGATCGGTCGAGTCCGCCGGGACGAGCGTGGCGCCGGTTACGGGGCTCGTGCCAGTTCGCGGATCGATTGACTCCACCATCAGGGGATCGCTGGGCTCGACGTTACTCTTTGGATCACCGACGAGCAGCGGCCAACGCTGTTCGTCCTCCAGCTCCGAAGCACTCAGGAAAGTGAGCGTATCCGCGCTCGAGCTCTCTGCCGTTGCCAGATCCTGCCAGGGCGCGCCCACCAACACTGAGACGCTGACCAAGCTTGCCGAGCGCTGCGCGAGAAGCGGGTTTTGCACCAGCTTGCCGGCGCGGTCGTAAATCATGGGATTGGTCAGGCCGACGCTGTAGCGCCAAAGTGGATTCAATAGGTCGAACCCGAAACGACGCTTCTGCGCGAAGCAGCGCAGGTTCCATGAGTCGTTCAGATCGTCCCAGGTGTTGTATGTATTCCCCATCACCCCCGCGCAGTTGGCGTCGTTTTCCAATGCAGGACAGTCTTCGAAGCCGCCCACCGTCGCACACGAACGACAGCATGGGTCGTTGGGATCGGACGCACATTCCACGCTTGCCTTCGGCATCGCACTTGTCGAGCCCACGAACCAACCGACGCCGTCGTCGCGGATCGAGCAGTCGTTTTCGTCGCTCATGAGCACGATCGCAAGGGCCGAACTCGGGCGCAGGAATGCGGCGCGTTGCGCGAGGAGCTCTTCGTTGACGCCCGTCGATACCGACAGGCGATATACGTCGCGCTCAATGGAGATGGGCGGTTCGGGGTCGACCAGAAAGCGATACATGGCCTCGAGCGGCGCTTCCAAGGCGCAGCCGCTGTGCCCGACGGCGGCGATCATCGCCTGCACCTGCTCGGTGACGACGGTCTCGGAATCGCCCGCGAGCCCGGATGCATCCCAGGATGCAAAGCCAGAATCGAGATAGCTTGGCACCCCGGTTCGTTTGCTCGGAATCAACTCGGCTTGATCGTCGAGGTGGGGATCAACCACATCCGTCGCAGGCGTGGTGCAGAAACTCCCGCCGTGGTTGCCGATGCTGCTCGTAATGACGCCCACGTGCATATCCCGAACGGGTGAGCGCTCGCGCCTACCAGTCTTGCAGGGCTCCGTGCCTGAAGCGGGCTGCATTGCCGTGGGGATCCCCGAGTCGTCCACGCAGGGTGGGTTGACGAGCCGCGCAATGAACCCGGGCACTGATTGGACGAGGACTGCCGTCTTGTCATCCATGCTGGCGGAGTTGTCGATGACGAACAACACGTCGAGCTGGCTGGATTGCTGCTGCGGTCCGGCGTCGGCCAAGGGAAGCTCAGGCGAGCCGTCAGCCCCGCCATTGGTCGCACTTTCCGAGCCCGCGTTGCCGCCTCCACACGCGCTCACCAGCGTCAGCACCAGAAAAGCCGAAGTTGCCCCAATATTTCCCGCCCTGAGCTTGATATTCACTGAATTTGTTCCCCGCTAGTGACGCGCGCCGTCTGACAATCGCCGCTTTCGCTCATGATACGCCGCGAAGCGTCCCAAATTCCCACCAAGCTGGGCGCCGCTAGTCGCAGGCTGCGTCGGAAAACCAAGCTACGTGCCCCAAGTAGTTTGGCGGGTTAGCGCAGGCGAATACGGTCCATTTCGTCGGATCGCTTGGGCAGAGGTAGCCGCAATGATCGTAGACCAACGTGTCGCCACCGCCTTGGTCGCAGATCGACGCTTCAGCGGGTGGCTGTGCGGGGCATGGTTTCGGCTGAATGGTCTGCCCGCGCGTGTCTATGACCGACCATTTCTTATCCTTGCAATAGACGCCGGGTACGTTGCTGCCATTCTGGCCAGGCATTCCGGGACAAAAGTCATAGGGCTTGCTGCAGCTGAGTGCGTCCACTTCCCAGCGGCTGTTCTTGCAAGTCACGCTCAGCAGCTGCGCGCCGCTCGAGCAACCGATCAGCAGTTCGCAGGTCGCGCCCTGCTCCGTGCACAGGGGAGTTGGACCGGAAACCGGAAAGGGGAACGCTTCCGCAAAGGACGCGGGGCATCCCGGTTTGTGGCCGCCCGAGCCTGCTGCACCGCCCATTGCCGTGGCGGTCCCGCCGGCTCCAGCTCCCCCGACAGACGAGCCACCAACCGATGACCTGCCACCGCTACCTGATGCATTGCCACCGCTACCCGATGCATTGCCACCGCTACCCGACGCATTGCCACCGCTGCCCGACGCATTGCCACCCACGGCGACTCGCGCTCCAGCGGCACCGCCCGCGTTGGTTCCGCTCGTCTGCGAAGGAGCAGAGGCACTTTGAGCAGAGCACGCACCCAGCACGCCGCTGCCCGCGATGACGGTGACTGCAAGGTATCGACGAACCCCGCGCCGTCGGAAAGACTCAAAGTTGGCGGCAACCTCCCCGGACATCGGGCTGGAGCGTAGCACGCAAATCACCGATCTACGGCTGCCTCGCGCGCTTTCGAGCGCTCATTCTGGACGCGCGAGGCGTTGCCAGGAGGCAGGATCGGCGTACTTGGCGGCGAGGGTCGTGACGGGAGGTGGCAGCTCGCCGTCGCTTGCTAGTGCGCAAGAGAGCAATTCTGCCAGAGACTCACCGACCACTGCGATGTCATGCGGAGTTTGGCGGGTTCGGTGGGACGACTCTCCCGGCAGCTTCACGCGATCATTTGTCGGGAGGCCAGTGACGGGATCGATGGGCGGTGGCTCAGGGAGCGGCTCCAGCTCGGAGTTCCGCAGTCGGACTAACCACGGGCGACCTGTGACATCGAGGTAGCAGATGCAACTATCGTCGGGCAGGTCGATGATGCGGCATGCCGAGGCGAGGTAGCCGGTTACTGGCAGTTTGACGTCGATGAACTGAGCCTGGCTCGGCGCGCGCAGGCGCCATTCGCGTTTGCCGACGAATAGGCGAGCCTCACCGAACGCGTCGGCGAGCTCCAGTCGTTCGCTCGTTGAAAATGCCATCCACTCGATACGTGCCTCGGGCGGTTCAGCGACGAAATCGGACCGCTTGCGGAGCGTTTCGATCAGCGCTCCAATGTTCGCGTTCGCGTAGTTGACGGTCCAGCCGGCGCAGGGCGCGAGTCGTCCCTGCGCGTCGACCTCGATCCCGACTAGGCCGCCTCGCACCTCGAGCGAGTATTGCCGACCTGTGATTGCATCATCGACCACCATGACGCTGGTACCGAGGCCTGCTGGTACATCGTCCGTGCGGATGCCGACTCCGTCATACCAGCGACTCTGTTTCTCTCGCTTCGATGGACGGTAGTCGAGGGGAAGCTCGAGAAGCGGGTTTCGTGTTTCAAAACGGCCCCCTCTTCCGACGTAGGGATAAAACCGGGCGCTCCAGCCAATGATGATCTCGCTGCCGTAAGCGTCTTGCGGCTTGTAAATGTCGCCGAAGAATTTGGCATCGGGCCTACCTTCGCTGGCGTCCGCGAGCTTTTCCAGAATCGGCGCTAGCGATGACGTCCACCAGCCGAGGTCTAGCTCAGCCAGTACGTCGACGCGTTCGCGCATCTCCCGCCAGTCCCTGGGCTCGCCGAGCAAGGTGAGCTCAGGGATGCCGCAAACGCACGCGAGCGTGAAGTCGAAATAGGGCGAGTACGTGTCCATCAGCAAGATCTCGCTGGCGGCGCGTTCGACTTCGGTGGTGGTCGAGAAATCGCAGCTGAGCAGCGCGGCCGGCCCCTGGCCGATCTGTTCCGCGATCGCTGCTCGGAAGCCAGCCACTGCGTTGCGGATGGCGGCTGGGTTGCGCTCGAGAGACTCGGTCAGCGTGACCTTCAGCTCACGTTTGCCCGAGTGCCGCACCAAACGTGGTCGCAGTGTTTCCGCATTGAGCCTCACGTGCAGCGCCAAACCACCCAAGATCGTCAGCCAAACGGCATCCGGCGAGAGCACGAGCGGTCGATGCTCGGCGAACGCTACGTGAACGGCCCCGAGTAGCGGCGCTGCGCACTCCGTGCTTTTCAAGACACGCTTCTCGCCATCACCCCCGAACGCGAGCACGGCGCCCAGGTGCTCCGCGAACGTGTGAGTGGGCGGCAAGTCTGTTGCTTGAACGACGTCGTCGACTCGAAACGTGATGGCCACTGCTACCCTCCGGTGTGCGCAGCATAGCGCATGGAGAGAGACCGTGCTCGGAGCTACGCGCCGCGCTCGGACGTCCGCGCCCGCTAACCAAACCCTCTGAAGCCAGTTCTGCAGAACTCTGACGAACGCTCGACCACACCCAACGTCGAGAGCGACGAACTTCCCCCAATCCCATCGCTCTAGTCGCGCACCCCGTGGACTCGAACCAATGACCTACAGCTCTGGAGGCCGTCTGGAGCGCGCTCCTTGCGTGGAGCGTCGGTCTGCGGCCGGTCGTGCTCGCGCCCAGGCATGCCAAGGCGCCGGACGATGGGTCGATCGGGCTGAAATCGAGCACAATCAGCCTTGGAAAGAGAGCCAAGCAGCCTCTCGCTTTCATCGGTATGGTACCCTTCGAATCATGTCAGAGCCGAGCCGCGAGACGCCGACCGAAAAAATGCGCATCGCATTTTCGCTGGTTGAAGTCGCGGAACGAATGCTTCGCCAACGCCTTCGTCGGGAATCGCCCGACATCTCCGACGAGGCGCTGGAAGAGCGCATCGGCGCCTGGTACGCGCGACGTACCGGTGCAGAGTTCGGCGACGGCGTAGGGATCCCGGCGACGTGGCCCCGTCGCTGAACCCCGTCGAGCGTGCGCTCGGGCGCATTTTTGCAGAGCTCGAGGCTGCCGAAGCGCAGTGTGCGCTCATTGGTGGCTTTGCAGTTTCCGCGCGCGCGGAGCCTCGCGCGACTCGGGACGTCGACGTCGCGATTTCTGCTGATGCCGATGACGCCGCGGAGCAACTCGTGTTCCACCTTCAGAGCCGCGGCTACGTCGTAGCGATGCTGCTCGAACAGGAAAAAACAGGCCGAATTGCGACGGTGCGACTGACTCGAGAGAGCGAGCGGTCAGTTTACCTCGATTTGCTCTTTGCATCCTCCGGCATCGAGCCCGAGATCGTGGCTGCAGCCGAGAGGCTAGCAGTGCTTGAGGATGTAACAGTTCGCGTCGCTACGCGCGCCCACCTAATCGCGATGAAGGTCTTGGCTCGCGATGACCGACATCGTCCACAAGACTTCGACGATCTGCGTGCGCTCCTGGCAGAAGCGTCCGACGACGATCTCGAAAGCGTTCGCCACGCCCTCACGCTCATCGAGGCGCGTGGATTCAACCGTGGCCGCGACCTCGCCGCGGATCTCGCTCGGGCAATCGAGGACACTGCTCGCTAGCTTGCAAAATCGCCGCAGCTCAAAACCGTTGTGCGGTCAACGCCGTCAGCGGGTTTAAGGGGCTTCGAACGCGGCGTCCACGTCGCAGCGCAGGCTCACCGTCATGGTGCTCGTGGCATCACCCTTGCGGCGCAAATTCAAGGTTTGCAATGTGCCGCGCTTCCATTTTCTGCCGGGCACTTTGCCTGCCTTGGCTTTGGTTCGGAAGTTACAGCGTGCGTCTAGAAACACTTCGGCGTCTCCAGCCGCGCAGGTGAGCTCCATCTGCTCGAATCCAGAATCGACGTCCGAGCCCCGGCTCGTGGCGGCGTAGGTGCAAGTCCATGGACCGGTATCCTTCACGATCCCACCCAGCGTAGCGGGTGTCGTGGTGTCCATCCAAGGGGCGCCATTTTTTTCGCCCGTGACCATCAATACCCAGTAAGTCGGCGCGCTCGCGGCGCGCTCTTCAGATGCTGGCGCGTTCGGTGTAAGCGTGTCCGCGTTTGCGGCCGTGACTCCAAGTAACACAGCGCAACCCAGCAAGTGCTTCCAGAGCATCCCCACAAGCCTAAAAGCGAAACGGCGGTCGCGCCAGTGCGTCGCTGAAGCGCGCGCAGCTCCTCGGGGGATGAATGCGCCCATCTTTCTTTACAGATTTCGGTTCGCTGAGGATAGTGCTGGAGATCTCGGATGAGTAGCCAACCCACCCCCGGCGAGCTGTTCGCGCCGATCGAGCCTTATGCCTCGGGAATGTTGGACGTGTCCGACGGCTCTCGCAACGAACCCACTCGGCACGCGCGGGAAGCGTTTCCTAGATACCTCGAGTTTGCGATAGCATCAGGAGAGCGATGAGCGCGAACTTTGAAGGCACGTTGGTCCTCGAGAAATTGGCGGCCATCGACAAGGTTGACGAGTTTTTGGATGCTGTCGATTCCGATGACGTTGGGCGAGCCAAGAGACTGATGAAAGCAGCCCACGTTGACGCCGCGACCATCGCGACGGTCCTTCGCAAGATCGAGAGCGGAGACAGCGAGCATTAGCGCTTCGAGCGTTCGTCGTACCATCACTCCGTCCGCGCTCGCAGCGAGCAAGCTGTTCAGGGCCGCGACCACACCCGACGTCGAGAGCAATGAGGCGATCAGCCCTGACCGGCGCGCACAGTGCGGCGACGCCGACGGCTCACCGCGAGAGCGAGCGCCGCGAGGACCAAAGCGACGGCGCTCCCGCTCTTCCGCCGAGTCACCGTGGAACAAGAGCAACCACCGTCATCACTCGCGCCGCTCGAGGGCGCAGCTTCGCTCATCCCAGCCGTTCCCGAATGTGAGCTGGAAGATGAACCCGCGACACTACTAGCACCCGCAACAGCCGCGCCCCCAGCGGCAACTGTGGCGCCGCCAGTGCCGCTGCCACTCGCGCCGCCAACGCCAACGCCGCTCGCGACGCCACCGGCAGGAACACCCGCGCCGCTCCCGCCCGCGCTCACAGACCCACCACTCCCAACAACGCCACCCGCTCCACCACTCGCCGTCCCACCCAAACCGCCGCTCCCCGCTCCACCCCCAGGAGTGATCGCCCCAACTCCAACTGAAAACTCGATCATCGGCCCAGACGCCCCAATGTCGTAAATCCGCAGACCCGACGCAGATCCGTCATTCCACGTACTCGCAGGCGTCGTCATCGCCCCGAGTTCCGCGTTGACGTCCTTGCGGAAGAAGTCCGTCTTGGCGCTACCAGGACTCGGCCAAGTCGTCGCTGACAATACCCGAGTGCCTCCGCCTTGCACGACCGCGAGCTGTAGCTTTGCGGGCGGATTGTTGCCCGAGATTGACTTGTCGAAGTGCCAAATCAGCAGCCCGCCCGCCGCAAGCGGCTTCCACTCAGCGACGTTTTGGACGTTCGACCACAGGTAGTACTCCGTGGTCCGCGCTGGGTTCACGTAGCGGTAGGCCGCGCCGTTGGGGGTTGCCTGATACCGTGCGTTAGTCGTGCTTTGGATGTCGACTACATCGATCCAACCTTGGTCGGCGCGCAGGACGTCGTCGATGCCGACGGGGTTGGTGTCGGCTCCGCGGTTGGCCATGATGCAGTAGTCGCCTACGCCGTACAGGTCGGGCCAGCCGAAGAGCATGTGGCCGCTCTCGTGCGCGAACACGTAGTTCGTTGGCTTGTCGTTCATGGCGGTCATCATGTAGCGGCTCAGGCGCACGCCATCTCGTTTATCGTTCGAGGTACTCGCGTGCGGCCAGAGTCCGATGCCGAAGGTGCCTTCGCTGCCGGCGTAGAGCAGGCTGATGGCTTCGGTTTTGCCGTCTTTGTCGTTGTCGAATTGTGAGTAGTCGATTTCGGTGTCTAGGGCGGCGCTGACTTCTGCCCAGAGTTCGTCGGCGCGTTCGTAGGCGTCACCGCCTTGGTAGTAGCTCTTTGGTTTTTTCGCGCGGTAGAAGCCGTGGACTTCGTTTTGGTAGTCCACTTTTCCGTTGGATTGCTTCAAGTAGTAGTCACGAACCGAGCCAGTGAGGCCGAATTGGTTGTAGCCTTTGGTGTTTAACCAAGCGTCGATTTCGGTCTTCGAATAGGCGCCCTCCTGATCGCTGAAGTCGACCAAGATGGTCAAACCGTGCACGACTCCACTCGGGTGCGGAAAAAGCATTGCTGCCGACGCGCCGACTTGGTCGAAGCCAATCTGCGACGGTGGTTCACTCGGCTGCAGGTCGGGCCAAGCGGGCACGGCTTTGCCGTTGACCACGATCGTTGCTTGGGCTTCGCCCGCGAGCAGCGTGATGCTGGCGACCAATAGCGAGAGTGACGCTGAGCGCAGAACGGCGAGCCTTCGCATGCCGTCACAGTTGCACGGGGCTCGCTAAATCAATCATCAATTTCGCCTCGCTCACGGCGCGGCCGAAATAAGCTGATTTCTCACACCGTCGAGCCCTGCGCGCTGTGCAAATCCAATCCAATCGTGATCAAATTTTTTATGGGGGCCAAGTGCGCAGTAAGCGCGCGCCGAAAGTAACGGTGGACTGGCGGACCCGGGGTACGCTGACACGTTACCTGGGGGCGGCGGCACGGACATTAATTGTCCTCCGGCACGTGGCCGGTGACTGGCGCGCATGTGAGGCTGTGCTAGATGTAAGAAATGTCGCTTCGCAGTCTGACAACGTTGCAACTACGCAATTGGGGTGTTGCGTCCGTTCGACTGTTGTCCATGAGAACTGCCGCACGCTCCTAACGGAGCGCGCCTTCTCTTCTTGCAGAGAGCCGCTCCGTTCACACGAGTCACCGACTATCAGCGCGCGCTGAGGCTGTGGCCGAACGCGCAATTCTTGCGCATTTAGGCCGGAAATTGGCCTGCGCGCAAACATCGTCGGCCGTGGGCCGGCATTGAATGAGGAGACGAGAAGATGTCACTGAGCAACCCGCTGACCATGACCGAATTCGACCTGCGCCGCCTCGATGCTCTCTTCGAGCGTCTGCGTCTTCATCTGAAGCCGCCGCGGACGCTGACGCTCTTGGAGCGCGAGCTCGAACGCGCCGTGGTGGTAAAGCCCGACGAAGTCCCGCCGACGATCGTGACGATGAATTCGGAGGTCGAGGTCGTGGACGTTGATAGCGGAGAAAGGCGCACGTTGACCCTCGTCTTTCCTTCGATGGCCGCGATCGAGTCGGGGCGTGTTTCCGTGCTCGCGCCTTTGGGGACCGCACTACTCGGCAGCTGCGAGGGCGCCGCTGTGACGTGGCAGACCCCTCGCGGACAGCGGCGCCTGCGAGTCGAGAGCATTGTCTATCAGCCTGAAGCCGCAGGCAGATTCGATCTCTGATCTGTCGCGTTCGGGTCCGCGTCAGTGTCGGGCGTGCGCGACTCACCCTTCGGAGAGAACAGACGGTGTCGTAATCCGACGGCGCCGCAACAGCGCGCCACAGTTCACTCGTTGTCTGTGTGCTCAGCTGGGCCAATTTTCGTCCGAGCGATTGGGGGCTACAGCCGTGGGGGGCTAACCCGTGGGAGTTAGCCGCGATGAAGGGCTGGAAGATGCAGGCTTTGCAAGCATGTACACCGCTGCACAAGAGTGTGCAGCGGTGTACACCCGTTGCGCGCGTTCGCCTGCGCGCTGCGCCCGTATTTGCGCCGATCTTGCGAGCACCGTCGAAAACCGGCACTCAGGCGCGGGTCTTGCTTAGTGGGGGGAGGAACAGTCTGTCGAGTGACACGGAGAAGCGGCTGACTGAACTCATCGATCGTTGGAGCGAGTTTCGCGCAAGCGAAAGTGTGGTGAAGCGTCGAGCTTGGGCTCGAGTGTAGCGAGGGCCTTTTGAACATCTTGCGACGCCACATCAGCCACTCCAACCCGGCGGGTGAATCGTTCGAACAGCGCTCCTTGTGCGGTGTTCAGACTCCGATATTTCGTCATCGATGAATGAGAATTCTCAAAGACGATTTCTGAATTGGGTTGACTCGAAGCGTCTCGCACAGATAAGTAGTTCGCAAAACGACTGTTGCTCAGTCGAATCACCGGGGATGGAAACCGATGCGTATGTTCAAAAAAATTTCGGGGAGTTGTGCGCTTGTGAGTTGTTGTGTGCTCGTCTCTGGCTGCGGCAGCACGAGCGAGCGCGGGGAAGGAAAGGAAGCCGTTGACGTCGCGCGACCGGTATCTGTCGTGCAGTCGGCACTGCCCGTGCCGCCCACCGCGCTGACGCTGTCGTTCACTGTTCCGCAGAATATTCCTGCCGCAGAAATCGCGATTTCTGGTTCGTCGAGCCTGACGACCGGCAACCGCGCAACCGTCGTCAAGCCTGACAACTCGTTCGCGGCAGTGGCCGGCCTGGGCAGTGTCGGTGTGCATTTCGGCACAAACACGGGCGTCGGCCAGACTTGGTCGGGAGGGCCGAGCAACCTGGACGCCAACGCAACCATCAATGGCGACCTGCACAGCGTCGGCGCTTGGGGCTTGCAGCTTGGAGCCTCGGTTACCGGTCAAAAGCTGCGTGGCCCGGTGCCAACGACGACCATTCGTCGCACCGTCACGTTTCCCTCGAGCAACCTAGGGAACGCGAACCTCGAGCCTTCGCAGGAGCGCACGCTCCCCCCCGGTGCCTATCAAGACTCGTCGATCAAGCGTGACGCAACGCTGCGGCTGTCTTCGGGTACCTACTATTTCAACTCGTTGACCACCGAGCCGAACGCCAAGCTGGTGATCGACAAGAGCAACGGGCCAGTCAACATCTACGTTCGCACCACCTTGCTCCACAAGGGCACGATGGTAGACGCGGGTGGCGCCAAGGCGAATCTGCTCTTGGGTTACTTCGGCACTGCGGCCGTCGTGCTGGAGAGCACGTTCGTGGGTACGCTGATCGCGCCTTCGGCGACCATTACGTTGGCAGCTACGCCTCAACCGCACGTCGGCGCAATCTTCGCGAACGCCGTAGAAGTGCGCGCGGACGCGCATTTGCAATTCGTGCCGCTGCCGACCCTGCTGATCACCGACGTGACGACTGACAAAACCTCGCTCTGCGCGAACGATTCGGTGCTCGTGCACGTGGAAGCGGACGCGGCTGGCTCGAGTGCGCCGCTCGGGGTTGGCATCAACGGCAATCCCGGGAACGACCAGTACGTCCAATTGACGGGCAAACCCGGGCCGCGGCACATCAGCGTGACGGCACAAGTTCTAGGCGGCTACACGAGCACCCGCGACGTAATCGTGCAGGTGAACGATTGCAGTACCGCTCCGGTCCTGCCGGTAGTGCGCGTGAACGCAAACCGCTTTCACGAGAACACGGTCAACTTCAAGATCGCCAACGAGTCGCTGCTCGGTGCGGGCTCGACCTTCATCTGGGACTTCGGCGACGGCTCGCCGACCACCCCCGGTGATTCTTTCATCTCGCACGACTACTCGTCGAAGCTCAGCCGCGACACCGAGTACTCCATTTTCCACGCCAGTGTGCGCGTCGTACGCGCAGGCCAGGCGGATCGCGTCGTGAAACGATCGGTGACGGTCTTCAACATGTACGGCTTCAACAAGCGCCGTGGCACGTTGATGCCGCCGGTCAGCTACGACCCGAAGCTAGCGAAGGACGCTGGCGGCCTCAACTTGACCGGCAGCTACACGATCCAAAATCTCGAGGACGTGCCGGTTCATTTCGGCTCACAGAAGCTGGAGCTTCAGCCTTGCAACGACACGGCTGAGCCGACCCAAGGTGCCACCACGACGGTGAGCATCGACGTGCCTGCGCGCTCCAGCCTGACGGTGCCGTTCAGCATGCCGGCGTCCACTCTATCCGGTGTTTGCCGGGTAGGCGTACACGCTTCCGGCAGCAGCACGACGACGAGCAAGGCATCGCTCAGCGTGTATTTCGACGTAGCCGCAGCGGCCCCGCGCACGACGGTCACCAACCCGAACGCGCTAGCGCTGATCAAACAAATCATCTCTCAGCACTTGGTGCCGAACCCTGATCTGATCACGGAAGAGCAGATCGACAACCTCGTGCAATCCGGCAAGATTTCGGCCATGCCGAGCCTGGACACCGCGTTCTTTGCCCCGCCCACGCCGCCGCTCGGCGACGAGTGCACGCCTGGAGACGCAGCGCCGCGCCCGGGGGTGAGTTGCCAAGCCGCGTCCGACCTGAACGACAACCCCGAAGTGCGCGTGCAAGGTGCCACGATCGCCAACGCGCTCAAGGGTGATGCCGTGCTGTCGCACGCGTGCGGCATCGTCGGTACGTTGTTGAAGTCGGTCAACCCGCCGCAGGTGTTCTCGCACTCCGGCCTGATGATCCGCTACAATTCGACGATTCGTCACTCCACCGCAGCCGAAGAGCGCATCATCAATAGTCCACACGATCCTGGAATTACTGGTGACGCGACCGATGGCTTCGAGGAGAACGTGCTCAAGTTTGGTTGGCCAGGCACGATCACGGAAACCGTTCAGCACGCCTTCAACGGTGAAAAGATGGTCGATCCGGACGGAAGGTCGTGGGACGTCTCGAGCTTCAACGCCAACGCCGTGAAGTGCGAAGGTGACACGGGGCTCGCGCATCCTCGCATCTTGAAGGCCGATCCCGCCGCGGGCACCGCTGCACGCACGCCGCTGGTAGCCGCTGCGACTTTCGCGGAAACCATGGCCAAGCAAGGACACTACCGCTTCTTTGCCTATAGTCAGATGGCTCAGACGGGGGCGTCGAGTGCGCCGGCCAGCGCGGGCTGGGCGCAGGGCACCAATGGCACGATGTGCTCGGGCTACATTTGGACTGCCTTCAAAGGGGCTGGCATTACCCTGGAAGGTGGCACCGTGGAAACGCGCGATTTCGGCGCAGTGCTGAAATCCGACACGCCGGACGGCTTGTACTTCTACTCGGCTGCGAACCGCGAGGGCGCGGCAGGGGTGCTGTACGACAGCATCTACAACCAAGCCTATGACAAAGCGGGTTGGCTCGGTACGCTGTTCACCGACGCGCCGGACGACGCAGCTAATCAAATCGTCAATTGTTTCGCGACGGACAACTGCGCGCCGAGTGCGAAAGACGACGCCAGCTGGCGCGAAACGTCGAACGTGGGAGACGGCGTCTCCGTCAGCCCGGACAATCTGATGTTCTGGGACGTTTACCCGACCAATGAGGACATGATCTATCGTCAATCGGACATCCAGCGTGTTTATCGCTGGGCACCGAGCGCGGACGCGGGTAACTTGAACGGCACGGTGAAGTTCGCCGATGGCACCGTTGCTCCCGGCGCCAACGTGGTCTTCGCCGGGCTCGACGCGGTGACGGATCTCGCTGGTACATTCAGCTTCCAAGCGGTTCCTTCCGGTGCTTACGAGGCGACCGCTTCCAAGCTGCTCGCGGACGGGTTGTGGAGCGGCCACAAGAACGTGACCATCTCACCTGCCGCTACCAGCCTCACGAACATCTTCCTCTTGCCGCCGCCCGATCACTTCCGTCGCGTGAACATCACTGGCAACTTCCACATCGTCGACGACGAGACCATCGGCAGCGAACAGGGAGACTTGCCAATCGCCGATTCGGTCGACATGGATCTCGCGAACCCGACTGCGGACAGGTTCTACAGCAAATGCGTGGGCGGTGAGGTTCGGTTGGAGGTCAAGCTCCACATCGACCTGCAGACTGATTTCAGTCTAGTCTCCTCGCTGCATACCGAGCTCTTCGAGGGCACGAGCTGCAGCACGAACGACAGCGAAGATAGTAAAGACGAAACCCAGCCGGTTGCCAAAGACGGTCAGCACACCTTCACAGCCTCTTTGTTGAATTCGGGCTTTGGAGGTGGCGATAAAGCCGATGGCGATCTTACGGTAACGAATGCGGTTAAGCCATGAACTAACCACGTCCCAACAACTGCGCCGGCTCCATCGGGTCGGCGCAGTCGTGGTTCTCCTCGTTTTTATGTGCAGCTGCGGCGGGCGTGCGGTCATTGACTCGCCGCCCGCCGACGCTTCTCCGGACGCTTCCTTGTGTGATCGCTCACCGTGCGTTGTCGAGCTCGCTGCAGGTACCAGTCAGGCCTGTGCTCGACTCGACGACGGCACGGTGCGCTGTTGGGGCGCAAATAGGTATGGGCAAGCAGGTGTGGACAACGCCGAGGCAGTGACGCGGCCGGTGGCCGTGCGCCTGACGGCCCGAGCTGACAAGCTGCGGGTCGGCGCGCAAACCTCGTGTGCCTTTACATCCGGTAACTTGTCTTGTTGGGGCCTGAATGCCGATTTTGGCCTCGGGCCAGGGATCTGGGCGGACAAGGGTGCGTACCCAGTGCCGGTGCCCGTACCGCGGCCAGGGCTGGTCGACATCGGCCTCGGTCAAAGCGTGTTTTGCACGCTCAGTGCGGAGGGTGAAGTCGCGTGCGCGGGCGACAACTCTTTCGGAAACACCGGGCTAGGTGCAGACGCTCCTCACATCCCCACGCTGACGCCTCTGCCGAATTTGCGCGCAAGCGCGCTGAGCGTTGGCGACCGTGCGAGCTGCGCGAAGCTGCAAAGCGGCGGGGTCTCGTGCTGGGGTGACAACATCGATTTATTGATTGGTCCCGAAGCCGATACTGGGCGGGCCATCCAGACACCGCGGCCGGTGCCAGAGCTGGCGCGTCTACGAAACATCAACCTGTCGCTCGGCCTTGCTTGCGGGGTGACAACTGAGCAGCAGATTGGCTGTTGGGGCAGCAACGAAAGCGCAAACGCTGGGGTAGTCGGGCTAGGACCCATTTGGCCCCCCAACGCAGTCGCTGGCAGCAACGGCCTCGACCAGCCATCGGTAAACGTCACTGCTTGCGCGCTCGATGCCGACGGCAACGTGAAGTGCTGGGGCGGCAATGACTACGCTCAGCTCGGCACCGGCCAAGCCGACGGAAACGTGCATCCGACCCCCACGCTCGTTGCAGGGCTGAGCTCCATCACGAGCCTCGCGGTCGGATTCGATTTCGCCTGTGCCTTGACCCGCACGGGGCATGTGCTGTGCTGGGGCGCGAACAAGTTAGGCCAACTCGGCCGCGGCCAAACGGACGAGGCGTTCCACACCCCCGCAGAAGTGGTGTGGTGACTCGAAGGTTGGCAGTCCGGTGATCATCGAGCTAGAGGAGGCCAGGCTGGTGCCTGGCGCAGGATAACCATGCGTTTCATTCATCATTCGAAGACGTCCCAGCGGCTGCGTCGGCTCTGTGAGCTCGGTGCGCTCGCGATCATTCAGGTTCTGGCGGTTGGCTGCGGCGGAGACGCTGCACCGGACCCCACGGCCTGTGACCGCTCGCCCTGCGCGCGCGAGCTTGCCGTTGGCAGTACGCATGCTTGTGCGCGGCTGGATGACGGCACGGTTCGCTGTTGGGGCGCAAATACATACGGCCAGGTCGGTGCGGACCACACCGATTCGGAGTCGCGTCCGACGGCGGTCCGCTTGCAGGGCAAAGCGGACAAACTGCGGCTCGGCGCGCAAACCTCGTGCGCCTTCGCTTCCGGGCAACTGTCGTGTTGGGGACGCAACGCCGACTTTGGGGCTGGCCCAGGAGCTTGGCCCGACGACGAGGCCTACCCATTGCCTTTGCTCGTGCCCAACCCCAAGATCACCGACATTGGTTTGGGTCGAGATGTGTTTTGCACGCTCAGCTCGGACGGCGAAGTCGCGTGCGTCGGCAACGGCGCGTACGGCAATACCGGGCTCGGTTCGGACGTTCCGCCCGTCCCAGTGCTGACGCCCATCCCGGGGCTGTATGCCAACGCGCTAACGGTTGGCTACACCGCAACTTGCGCCACGCTGCCAGGCGGTGGCGTTTCGTGCTGGGGCGACAACGTCGACTTACTGATCGGCCCTGAAGCAGACACGGGCCGTGCAATCGAGTCGCCGCGCGCCGTGCCTGAGTTGGCTGACGTGCGAGATCTGCGTTTGTCGCTCGATCTCGGCTGCGGTGTTAGCGGGCAGAAGGTTCATTGCTGGGGCGCCAACCAGAGCGCAAATACTGGCGCTAGTGGGCCAGGGCCAGTGTGGCCTCCCAACTCGGTTGCTGGCAGCGAAGGCCTGGCGCAGCCATCAATCAATGCCGCTGCTTGTGCACTGGGCGCCGATGGCAACGTCAAGTGCTGGGGCAGCAACGAACACGCACAGCTCGGAACCGGCAATCCGGATGCTGACGAACATCCGGCGCCCACGCCGGTTGCGGGCTTGAGCTCGATCGCTAGCGTCGCGACCGGTTTCGACTTTGCCTGCGCGTTGACTCGCAACGGTCACGTGCTGTGCTGGGGTGCCAACCTTTGGGGTCAGCTCGGCAACGGCCAACGCGACGCAGACTTCCACGCGCCAACCGAGGTGCTGTGGTGAAGCAAACCCGCCTGGTGCCGGTTGCGCTCTTGCTAGCGTGTGCCTGCGGCAGCGGCGGCGGCTTGCCGGTGGAAGAGCGAAAGGACGCACTGACGTCTGCCAGCGCCGCGACCACCTGTCAGTGGCCCAGCGTGGTCGACCTCGGCTGCACGGGGGTATTGGTCAACCCGCGGTTGATCCTCACGGCAGCGCATTGCCTGCAAAGCGGCTCGGCCCCAATTTCCGAAATCCACCTCGGGGAGGACGCGCACACGCCAGCCAGAACGGTTGCCGTTTCGAAGTGTATCGCGCATCCGGAGTTCGACAGCGAGACCAGCGAGCACGATCTCGGTGGCTGCATTCTGGCCGAACCCGTCGACGACGTACCGATCGTTCCGATCGCGGCGCCGTGTCAAGCGCAGGCCATCAATCCCGGCGCACCGCTGACGTTGGTCGGCTTCGGTGTTACCGCGGCGGATGCGCTGGATACGCTGGGCGTCAAACGCATCCTGCAATCCACGCTTGGCGCGACCCTTACCCCGAACACCTCGCTGATTGGCTCGCGTGACGCGACAGGCTGCCACGGTGATTCGGGCAGTCCGGCTTTCGTGCGTGCGTCGGACGGTACCCTGCGCGTGTTTGCTCTCTTGAGCGCGGGCTCCGGGGTAGAGTGCGAAAGCCCGGGAGTCTATCTGCGGCTCGCGTCGTTCGTGCCGTGGATCGAGCGCACGTTCAAGGTCGATGTGTCTCCCTGCTTCGCCAACGACGGCAGCTTCGAAGGCGGTGCCGACTGCGGCTCATTCCCGAGTCAGGCCGATCAATCAGGCACTGACTGGAGCCTCGGCTGCTCTCAGACCGAGCTCGTCCCCGCTGGCGAGTGCCCGCCCGTTGCGAGCGGTGGCGAGGGCGGCTCCGCCGGACAAGCACAAGAAGCCCCCGCTTCCGACGCGGGTGCAGGCGGTGATGCGGGTACCAATTCAGGCGGTACCGCCGGTCTAGGCGGCAGCGACCCCGCGATTCCCGCTACGGGTGGCAGCTCATCGAGCCACCTCAAAGCGTCCGGCGGTTGCTCGTTGAGCACGGCTCCCATCCACTCGTCCTGGTTCATTGCGCTGCTGGGCTCGTGTCTCGTCGTAGTCGGGCTGCGCCGTCGTGGGCGGACTGCTTCCTGACCTAGGGCCGCCGTTTACGGTGATTGCCGGAGCGGCGTGGGCGGCTTCGCGGGCAAGTCGAACACGACGCTCGTCCCTTGGTTGAGCTTGCTTCTGATGCGCAACGTGCCCGCGTGTGCCTCCGCCACACGCTTGGCAAAGGCGAGACCGAGACCGCTGCCCGTGGCTTTGGTGGTAAAAAATTCGTCCATCGAGCGCTCGCATTGCCGTGCATCCATGCCGCAGCCAACGTCCTCGACACTGAGCTCGACGCGGTCACCGACCAACTGAGTGCGAAGTGTGATGACGCCGCCGGCCGCGCTCGCCTCGAGCGCATTTTGCACGACACTGTGGAGGGCGGGGAAAAGCAGCTCTGCATCGAGTAGCAGCGGCGGCACACGTGCGTCCAAATGGGTTTCGATGGCGATGCCCGTCGCGGCGAATGGCTGCAGTGCGCTGACTCGCTCCACGATCTGATTCAATGCCTCGGGGGCCGTGTGGGCCTGAGTGCATGCCATGTGACTGTAGCGCTCGACGCTGCGCTCGATACGCCCCACTTGATCAGCCATCAGCCGCAAGTAATCGAGGTGGTCGGCGAGATCGCTTCGATGCTCGAGGTCGGCCTCCAAGTATTGGATAGCGCCCTTCAAGGCGGCCAGTGGATTCCGCAGGTCATGCGACATTTGCGCCGAGGCTTGGCCCAAAAAGGCCATCTGCCGTGCGCGCGCCGAGCGCTCGCTGGCGCCGCTGAGACCCAACCTCAGGAACGCGGCCGAGATCAGAAACGGAGAGCTCAACCCGACCGCGATCAGCGATGTCCTGGGTCCCCGCCAGTGGAAGATGAACAAGGCAGCGCCTACGGCTACGAGTGCTGCCAGCACGGATAGGGCCACCGATCGCGCAGAATAGGCGACATCCAACAGCCTGAGACGCAGGGTCGATGCCGCCACCGCCGCAGTACTCAACAGCGTACCCAGATTGCTCAGGCGCGGTAAGTCGACGACGAAGTCGTTCCAGACGTCCGCGAGGCCGAATACCAACCCGAGCGCAATCGCGAGCAGCATGGCTGCCACGTGCGAACGTTCCTGCCCAGGTCCTGCGCTACGCGCGTGTGCCCAGAGTAGCCAGGTGCAGAGCAGGGCGGCGGGCAAAGTGATCGCCACGAACATCACGGACCACAGTGCAGACGCAGTCCAGACGGCCAGCGACTCCAAAAAGAACGCGAGCAAGCCCCCGATTGAGAGCGCGGCACAGGCGAGATAGGTGATGAGCAGCCAGACGCGCAGCTCACGTCCACGACCGACGAATGCAAGCGTGATGTGCAGCATCAACGCTGGCACGAACGCAGAGCAAGCCACATCGACGAAATGCCAATCGCGATCCCCCGACACACGATGGGCCATGGCGGCCATGTTCCAAGCAAAGTGTGCGAAGCAAAGCGCGATCAGCGGCCGACGCACGCCGCTCGAGGAGCGATGCGAGACGATCAGGATGCCGAGGGCGAGGTGCCCTACGATTGCGATCAGACTCAGCACGCTGTCGGCGTCCACCGCGGGAGCTTAACGTGCTGCGCGCACCCGTTCTCACCAACCCGCAGGAACGCCAAGAAGTCCACCATCGAACAGCCCTCGCAATTCGCATGCCAGCGCGCGAAGTCGCCTTTCTCGCTGCTTTCTCATGACGGGCGCGAGACGGCCGGGCGGCCCCCTGCGCAGAAGTGTGCAGACAGCGCTGTGCACTTGGCTTCGTGCTCGCGGGCCGGGCTTGAACGGTCGCTCACAAGCTGCGAGGATGCCTCGCGTAAATGCCGGGCGGGGTAGAGTTCTTGGTGGTCGATGACGACCCCGCGATTGGGATCGTTCTGACCGGTCTACTCCGGCAGGCAGGCGCACGCGCGTACCACGCCTCGCACGCGGCGGAGGCGCTCGCCGTGCTGGCGCGGCAAGCGTTCGATTGCGTGATTACCGATCTCCGCATGCCTGGGATGGACGGCATGGCCCTGGTTTCCCACCTGAATCAGAGCTGGCCAGATCTGCCCGTCGTGGTGCTCACGGCTCACGGCACGATTCCTACGGCAGTCGAGGCGATGAAGCGGGGAGCCTGCGATTTTCTGACCAAACCGTTCGAGCGAGACGACCTGCTCCGACTCGTACACAAGATCGAAGCGACGCGTCGGCCGAGCTCGCCACCCGAGCCCGCGCTCCACGATCGCGAGCTGATTGGCGAATCGCCGGCGATGACCAAGCTACGCTCGCTGGTTCGCCGAACCGCCAATACCTCCGCAACCGTGCTCGTGACGGGCGAAACTGGCACTGGCAAGGAGCTAGTTGCGCGCGCGATTCATCGCGCTAGCTCTCGCCAAGCCGCACCGCTGATCACCGTGCACTGCGGTGCGTTGCCCGACAACCTGCTCGAGAGTGAATTGTTCGGCTACGAAAAGGGCGCCTTCACCGGCGCCACTTCTGCCAAGCCCGGCAGGGTGGCGCTGGCAGAATCCGGAACGCTCTTTCTCGATGAAATCGGCGACGTCAGTCAAATCGTTCAAATCAAGCTGCTGCGCTTGCTACAGGAGCGCGAGTACGACGTTCTCGGTGGGCACCTTCGACGCAAGGCCGATGTCCGGTTCGTTGCCGCAACTCATCGCGACCTGAGGCGTGAAGTAGCCGACGGGACGTTCCGAGAAGACCTCTTTTATCGGCTCAACGTAGTACCCGTGCATGTCCCCACTCTGCGCGAGCGAGCCGAAGACATCCCTCTTCTCGCGGAACACTATCGCCAGCTGGTATGTGCAGAGCACGGTCTAAGCGTGAGCTTGTCGGCGGCCGCCATCGCTGCCCTACGAGTGCACCCGTTCCCTGGCAATGTGCGTGAGCTGCGTAATCTGATTGAGCGTTTGGTGGTGCTGTCAGAAACACCGGTGGTGGATGAGGCGCAAGTTCGCGCCGCGCTGGGTGAGGTCGCATCGGACCCCGGCCCGTCTTCGGCACCCTCGAGCGATCGCCAAAAGGGCCAGATCGCGCGGGATCATTTGATGGCGGCGCTCAAGCGCAGCGGGAACAATCGCGCCTTGGCCGCCCGCTTGCTCGGCGTCAGCCGCCGCACGCTGTACAATCGCCTTGCTGCATTGGGTATCACGGAAAATCCAGAGCTCTAAACGATGGGGCGCGTGATCCCTAACCCAGCACCTGCTTCGTCCTGAATTCGGGCGCGACCTCGTCGAGTCGCTCCGCTAGGCGACGCAGGTGGCACGTGGGCACTGCGGGCCAGAGGTGGTGCTCCAAATGATAGAACATGCTGTAGCTGACGACATTCTTCAGCCAGCCGCGCTGCGTGCGCGCGATCTGACCGTCCGCGCTGCAGTCGCGATGCACGATCCAGACGGCAAAAAAGCCAGTCAAGCACTCGCCGAAGATCATCGCCGCGATGTGCCACATCAACATCGGAATACGGAAGAAGAACACGATACTGATCGCCAAAAGGAGCGAGCCAACTTCTGCGGCAATGAACCGGCGGTCGCGCGCTTTACCCAGCCGAAAGCCGGCGAAATGCAAACGCACGATCAGATATGGGCCCCACAGCACCACCTTCCAAAGTGGCCAGGTGGCGTGAATGGCCTCCTCGTCAACGTCGTCGAGACAGTGCTTGTGATGGTGCAAATGCGTGACTCGGATGGCGTGCATGCTCGTGAGCATCGCCACACTCAGCACGAACAGCAGCGAATCATGCGCGATTCGGCCGATACCGAGCGAGGCGTGCTGTGCATTGTGACTTTGCCGCAGCCCGGTGAGAAAAAAGAAGAACGACAGCGCCGCGCCGACGAAGAGCCATCGAAGGATGTACGTGCCGCCTAGCTGATGATTGCCGTGCGCTGCTGCGCTGCTTGCTCGGTGGTACGCGCAAAGCGAAGCCCCGAGCCACGGCAGACTGAGCGTGACTTCCCACAGCGTTTCCCAGGGAGAGAGTGCCACTAGATCTCGCCAAGGGACTCGAAGCCTCACCGCGTTCATGGAACTCCTTACCGGGCGCGTGTTCGCCCGTGAGATCGCCGCCGCCGAGCGTCAATCCAGAGGGTCGACCTGCTCGGCGGTATTCCCGCCACCGACTTCGTAGGGCCGCCACGAGCGCAGCGGTAGTGCCGCAGCACAGTTAAATTTGCTGCTCGATCGCCTTCGCCGTGCGCGAACACCGTTCGCAGCACGCGGGCCGGTGCTGTGCTGTCACGTCACGTCGCGCGAAAAGCCTCAGCTCCCGACCAGCCCGACTTTTGCTTCGTACACGAGCTTGCCCCAGTCTGCGTCGTTGAGTTCAAAGCTGTAATCGTTCGGTACGGTGAGCACGGCCTCACGCTTGTTCTTGAACAGCGGGCGCATGCCTTTGTCAGTGATGAATTTGACTTTGACGCTGCTCGGCGAACTCTCGATGAGCTCGACGCGGCCCGAGGTGACTTCGTCGAGGCGGTTCCCCTCGCGCTTGTACACGGTCCACGACCACCGCGACCCGTCTTTGCGGAAACGAATCACGTCCGCCTTGAACGTCGCGCGTGCGTCACTCAAGCACTGGGCTTGCGCGTCGGGATCGCCAGCTGATTTTTCGCCGCAGGTGCGGCGCGCGCTTTCGATGGGCGCCGAGCCCGCGTAGTTGATCACGAACGCCGTGTCCGTGCTGGTGAGGACGTCGATCGGTGAACGCGAAGGGCGACTGCTGTCCGCCGCGGAGGCCTCGCTGGCTGCGCTGGCTGGGAGTGGCGCACCGAGCTCACTGCTCGTGAGCGTTGCGACCGCGGGGGCAGGGGATTCGGACTCAGGCGGGCTCTCCGGTTTCGTCACGCTCGCTGCGGGCGGCGCTGCTGCGGGCGGCGCTGCTACGGGTTGGGACGCTGTGGGCGGCGGCGCCCCCGCGCACGCCCAGAAGCCAACGCTCAGTAGCCACGCGACCCGCAATTGGATTGGTTTTCGCATTTTCCCTCTACGCAGTTCTACACGGTGCGCCGCGTTTCGGCTAGCGAGCGAACGGGCGCCGCTGGGGTTCGGGTCGCAAATATTATTCACCCGTGTGGCAAATGAATCACTATGACATCCGCGTCGCGGGGCTCGGCATACACAGGTGCGAGACTTCGCTGAACGCATTGCGTGCCGCGCGCGTGATGTAAGGATTACCTGGATGACACGAATGGCGGGTAGATATTCATGCGCGGTGTTGCTCGCGTACGCTGGCCTTGGGCTCAGCGGCTGCGTGATCGATTCGACCGCAGCGCCACGCGAAGATACAGCCTCGGAGGCTCAGCAGCTCGCCGAAAAAGCAACGCAACGAGTGTGCGATATCTTGGAGACTTGCTGCGTCGATGCGAACTTCACCTATTCAGAGCAGGGCTGCAAGGCGTTCCATAAACAACGCATCTCCCAATACTTCACGGTGCAGACTTTTCTTGGCGCCAAGCTCGACACGGAAGCTGCCCAACGCTGTCTCGACTCGATCGGACAGGTCAGCGACGGCTGTCCAGTCGACCGCGCCGGCGGCTACTTGACCGACGCCTGCGCTTGGGTTTTCAAAGGCTCGGTGCCGCTCGGCGGAGAGTGCGACTCGAACCACGGGTGTGCCACGACTCCCGACGCGCCCCTCACCTGCGATCGCAAGTATGATGCAAGAGCCGAGCGATTCATCGAACCCGGCGTGTGCATCGCGAATCCGCCGCTGGTCTCTGCCCACCCCGGTCTGGGCCAGGCCTGCAGCGCCACCTGCACCGGCGACGACGGCGGTCCTTGCTTCGGCACGGGGAACGAGGACACGTGCTTTACGAGCGAAGGTCTCTTTTGCAGCTGGGAATCGAACCAGTGCGTGGCGCAATCCGAAAGCGGTGGCCCCTGCAATGGCAGCGACGAATGCACGAGCGGGAACTACTGCGACTTCGACGACTTCAAATGCGCTCCTATCCGACCCCTCGGCGCGGCCTGCAGCGCGTGGATTCAATGCGGCCCAAACTACTGCACCGACGGCACATGCCAGCGCCCACCGCGCGCGACCGCGGAATTTTGCGTTGGCCAGATCCCCCCACCACCAATGAATTGAGCCGAGCTCAGACCCGACGGTGATCGCGCCAGACTCGAGCGCATGAGCGGAGGTGTCGCAACGGCCAGGACGCCGCGACACCCCCTGTTCATTACTAATTCTCCGGCTTGTCGCTGGTGAGAACGGTTGTCGGCGTGCTCTTCGGATCGTCGTAGGTGAGCTTGAGCGGCCGCATCATGTCGTTGTCTTCATGCTCGAGCATGTGACAATGCCAGACATAGCCAGGGCCCGCCGCGGGATCGAAGTCGAACGGATTCTGGCCAGGTACCGGGTTTTTCGCGTCTTGCGGAGCCCAACGGACGCGGACGCGAGTGACTTGATTGGGGGGCACGGCCACGGTGTCTTTCCAACCGGCTTCCGCCGGAAGGGGATCGGTGGCGTTGCCCGTCACATAGGCATCTGCGTCGATCGACACCGTGTGCCTATCGGTCTTCAGCGGCAGGGTCCCGTTTTGTGCGGTCCATGCCGTCTGGTATCCGGTCTTGTTGAACATTTGGCGGTCGATGATCCTGAACTGGACGAGATGCAGGTGCATCGGGTGAGTCCCACCCGTGAGGTTGACGAACTCCCAGTCCTCCGTCGCGCCGACTTGTGGGATCTCGCTGAGATCGCCATGCCACGACTGCCCATTCAAGAGGTAAGTGCCGTCGTTCGCCATCTGCAGTGTGACGGTTCGCTTGGCATAGTCCGAGCTCCCGCCGGTGCGGTGGGTCGTGGGGGTTAGGTCTTTGTTCAGTTCCTTGGGCAAGGGCGCTGGCTCGGGCAGGGTGGACCCGTCGCCTGCGATGGTGAAGCGCACGAATTGGCCGCCCGCCCCGTCGTTCAGGAAGACGTGCGAGTCCTGATCCGGCTTGATCGTCGCGAAGTCGATCAAGATGTCGGCGCGCTCGCCATTCATGAGCGACAACGTGGTCACGCTGATGGGCGCGGCGAGGTAACCACCGTCGGAGCCGATCACCGTGAAGGGTTGGTTGGACGTGAGCGAGAGATTGAAGGGCCGACTATTCGAGGCGTTCAAGGCGCGGAAGCGATAACGGGTGGGCTTGACTACCATGTCCGGCCAAACGTGGCCGTTCACGACATTCACGTTGCCGCTGCTCGTGTAGTTGAGTGACCCGTCGGTCTTGAATGACCTGTCTTGGAGCACCAACGGCATCTCTTGCGTGTCTTCGTCTTGCACCAAGCCCTTGGGCTCGGTGTTCGGATCGCGGATCAAATACGCACCTGCCAGGCCCGCATACACATTGTAGCGAGTCATGCCGATGGTGTGGTCGTGATACCAAAGCGCGGTGGCCGGTTGCGAATTCGGATACTCGTAGACGTTTCCGTCCCAGTCGGGCCCATGCTTCCCGCTGTGGGTGAACCAGGCGTTGGGGAAGCCATCGGACTTCGATGACACCTCGAGGCCGTGGACGTGCGTGACGAATGGGACGTCGGTTTCGGCGTTTTCGATCGGGTGCGGCGTTGTACCGAGGGAAAAGAGATGCTTGCCCTCGATTTCGTTGAACCACTCGACACGTGCCTTCTGTCCACGCGTCATCTCGAACGTCGGCCCGGGGCTGCCGTAATATTCGAACGACCCCTCCTTGCCCGCTTGCTTGACCTGTCCACCAAAGGCGAGCACCCGCGTCTTCGGTAGGCAGTCCGGGAGCATCTGCACGTCCGTTGCTTTGGCCGTCACCGCGTAATAGGGCAGCCCATCCTTCTCGCTCGGCACGTAAACAGGAGGCTTTTCTAGCTTGTTCAGCCATTTGATGGCTTGCAAATTGATCCCGCCGCTCTCATTCCGGCAGTTCACCGCTTCATTGGCTGACGGACTCTCCTCAGACTTGACCACATTCGAATTCACTCGTTCGTCTTGTTGGTTCGAGTCGAGCAAGTTGGCTCGCTCGTCTGCGGCCCGGCTACCGCAGGCCACGAGATGTAGAAGGACAATGCCGCCAAAACCCATGGTGTAGACGCGTTTGAATGACATGCTGACTCCCTTTTCGCTTTCGCTGGCTCACGCCGCTCCCGGACTCGCCTCTTCGAGACCGACGATGTGCTGCCGTGAACATCGTGTTCAGCTAGGGGAAACCGGGTGAGAGTGAATGGAAATCAGATGCCAGGCGCTTGAAGCGCGCAGCCGCCGTTGGAATACTCGGACGAGCATGATTGCGCTGCCAGCCCTCCGCATTGACCCGAACGTCTTCGCCCCGGCATCGGACGCGGAGGTCGAAGGCGTGCTCCGCTCCGTGATGGCCGCATTTGCCCCAGCGCTGACCTCGAAGCTTCCCGACATCAACGTGAGTAACAGTGATGAAGGTCCCTTCGTCGCGTGGCAGCTCACAATCGAGCGGAGGGCGGAGATCTTGCTCTCTACCGAAGGACCTCCGTGGGATCAGCTGACGTTTCAGTTTGCTCACGAGTTCTGTCACCTGCTCTGCAACCATCGCCGGGACTCGGCCCCATTTCGTTGGATCGAGGAGTCGCTCTGCGAGGCCGCGTCGCTCTACGCGCTCCAGCAGCTTGGGTTGCAGAGTCTGCCGGAGGGGACCGCGCTGCCGTTCTTGACCTTCCGGAGCGAGCGACTGAACGAGCCGGAGCACCGCCTGCCTCCGGGCACGGCGTTCTCGTCGTGGGCTGCGGATGCCCGCTCTTGGATCCAGGGTTTCGATTGGTTGGATGGCTCCGACGGCACTCGGATCCGTGCCGCGCTCGTGATCGTCGCCACTCAGCTACTTGACCGTTTTGAAGCGGATGAGGGCGCGGCCTGGGCCTGCGTTCGATACCTAAATATTTGGGACCGAACTCCAATCACGGCCGGTGAGTACCTGCAGGCGTGGAGAGACGCGGCCCCAGCAGAAATGTGGGGCCACATCGACCATTTCCGCGCCGCGCTGACGCCCCTGCTCTGAGGTCCAGACTCCACCGTTGGTCAGCGCGGGCGGTTGGCTCGCGAAAACGACTGGGTTCGAGATCAAAAAGGGGCGCCGCGGGAATATCGGATTCACCCGCGACATGGGTTGTGGCGCGGTTCGTGCGGCCGGCTGTACTAGTTCGTTGGATCTGAAGGCGGGTAGAAAATCATGAATAAGTCCTACGTTCCGGTGTCTGCGTTGGTGATTGGCTTTCTGGGTGTGGGCTGCGGCAGCAGCGATTCAAATCCGGTAGCGACCGGCGGCACGCAGGGCTCGACTGCCGGCTCGAGCGGCAAGGGCGGTGCAGCGGGCGCGAGTACCGCGATGGGCGGCGCAGCCGGTGCGGGCACGGCTGGTGCGACCGGTGCGAAAGGCGGCGCCGCGGGCTCAACGGGTGCGAAGGGCGGCGCCGGGGGCTCAACGGGTGCGAAGGGTGGGGCTGCAGGAAGTGCGGGCTCAACGAGTGCGAAGGGGGGCGCCGCCGGAACAGCTGGCGGGACTGGCGCGAAGGGCGGCGCCGCTGGCGCAGGTGGTTCGAAAGGCGGCTCACAGGGCTCGACTGGCCCGCGGGGAGGCAAAGGTGGCCCGCGAGGCAGAGCTGGTTCGATCGGCAAGTCGAGTGCGAACAGGTAGCTCGATCACAACCGCTGCGCCCGGACTACCTCGAGGTCGTCGGCGTTCACTTTCTCGCCGTCACTCACGGTTATGCAGGTCACACTGGCTTTATGCGCGTCTTTAGCGCCGAGGCAGCGCGTCATCTGGACAAGGGGCATGGCGCCGACGGGTGGTCTTTCAGCAAGAGACTCACCGACAATTGGTTTCTCGTCGCAGACTAGGCGAACAGTTCGATCGCAAAGTCGCGGGCGCCGCCCAACAAGCCGTTGAAGCAGGTGGCGTAACAGAGTGGTACGTTGGACGGGCGAGCGTTGACGGATGGCATACTGGTTAGAGGGTTGGCTTGAGGTGCGACGAGGCGGCGAGCAGTATGAACCCGCGTGGGCTGGCGTTGTCAGACTCGGTCCTCTTCTTGATGTCGCGGATGCGGTCTCGGAGCGCCTCTTCGGTCTATCCAAAGGGCTGACGTCTTCAGTGACCCCAGTTGTCGCCGTTGCGGCTGGTCGCGGAATTCCGCGCGATCCCTCTCCCGAACTACGTTGCGATCTCGACCGACATGCGTCACACGAGCGCGAGTTTGGACCAGGTGAACTCGGGGGGTACACCCACGCCACGTGGGACGAACTCGCCGAACACACCGCTGAGGTCTCCGAGTTGGACGAGGGTGATTGGGCGGTGGTCTTCGATATAGGCAAGCGACTAGCCTCGGACTATCGCTTCGGCGGCAAGGGCGTGCGCATTGTCGTTTGGTACAACTGGTAGGACCGCTCTCTGAATGACGACGACGTGAGCGCCGCCCAACATGGCTGTTGAAGCGGACAGTCGCGCTACGGACGTTCGCGAACGATCTGAGGCGACTCCTCGCGTCGTACTCCAACCAACTCACCGCAGGGGCGGACCGAGTAAGTGGCCGCGCTCACCCTCGGCGCGCTCACCAAGCATCCCACGCATGCGCGCACCACTTGCGAAGCCGCACGACGCTGTCCGAGACATCCCCGTCGAGCCAACGCCTCCGCAGCGGCGCTCCGAAACGACACTCGCACCACGAAGGTCCCGCGCGCGCCGCGACGCACGCGTACGCCGACTCCACCGGTGGAGTCACGCCGCGATCCCCGCCCTCGCCGGCCCTCTCAGATCCCGAAACCTCGTCGTTGTGTGGAATCATAAGAGGGTCTAATGGCGCGTCTGGTTTCCTGATGCCGCCGCAACTCAACAGCGTTACGTTGCGCGGACGGGAAATGAGCGCGCTCCGCTGATGACGAACACGTCCTTGATAAGTTGGGTACCGGTTACCGTCCCTTCGTTTTGCGAGCGCCTCATCGGTTTCTCGGTGCCGATCTCGAATCGGTCACTGGTGATCTCTTATGAAGCGGTTCACCTACTCACACTGGGTGAGACCGCGAGTGTCTCCACCGACGACGTTGCAGAATACGACATCTACGACCCGGACACGCACTCGGCACAGTATCAAGGCGTCGTCTACACGATCATCGGTCTTCACGGTGGAAACCCACTGCTGACCTCACCGGATGGACGCGACCTGAAACTCGACCAGAACCGCCTTGCCCTCGAGGTGACGTCCGGAAGCACGATCGAGCTTTCGACCACCTACCAGAACTTCTCGGGCGACTGGGTCGCTGCAACGTTCTCGACCGATGGACGGTTCATCTTATTGGGTTGCCCCTACGACTTCGACTTTCGCGTGTGGCGGCGCTCGTCGTAAAGTCCGTGGGCGAAGGTAGAGTTTCTTCGTGGCTGGAGACTAGTTTTTTGCCACCTTCGTTCGCGGATCCGGTAGCAGCGAGCGGCGGCCACTACTGCACCGGCGCCGACGAAGTAACCGCACCAGCCAAGGGAGATTCAGGTCACGACTTGATCGCACTACGGCGCACGACGATTCTAGAGCATGCAGCTCGGGGCGAGCCTGTGTGCGATCACGAGTTGCCTGCCAGTCCGCTGCGAGCGGAGCACCAAGTGAGAATCCTGCCAGCCACCAACGTACTGTTCCGGCCCCTCCGGCGTCCCACGATCGATCGTGAGGGTTACCCGATTGTGATTTGTGTCGAACTCATAGTCCCCGCTTAAATTGTTGCAGATGATTTCGCCTGAGGTGCCGGGGCAACCGTTTCTGAGCGTGCACCGTCCGCTTGAGTCCGGGAGCGGGCAGCGGCGCTCGATGCCGGATATGGTGCCGAACGGTTCGCAAATCGTGCCGTCTTGGCTGAAGCGCGACGAATCGAGCAGAACTTTGTTGATCGACTGTGTGAGTTCGTTATCGTTCTCAACCTCAGCAAGAACGCTAGAGAAATTCGAGCGCTGAGCTTTGAACGCCGCTGAGGCGGTGTTGAATGCGTCTATGTAGCCGTTGAGCTCGGTCACTTGCGCGTGGAACTCAGCCTTGCTGCGAGGATTGTACATGGGGTAGTGAGCTGAAGCAGTGTTCAGATCATCGGCACACCGGACGAGCTCGCGAAGGACCGGAACTACCTGGGTTGCGACGAGCACTTCGTCATTCAGCGTGGCCTCGTGGGTCGATACCAACCAGGTTGAGATCAGCGCTGCGATCAGTGCGCTCAGCCACGGGGCAAGAACGCGAAAGCCCTGCGGGGCGATCGGTACGCTAATCAGATGCTCGATGCGTTTTGCGACGTCGACGAATACCTTCTCCTGCTCCGCCGGCGAAAGCGATACGAGCGAGCGATCCATCGAGTTTGCCGATTGTAGGCGAGTAATCTCGGGGAAGTTGTCGATTAGGCACGGCGCCACAATGATAGGAATCACAGTCGCGCCGTCGCGCTCCGCAGCGAGCAAGGCGGGGATCTCCTTCGTCTGAATAAACGAAGACGCCAGAAAGTCTGCCGACACCAACAGCACAGCAACCCTCGTCCGGGAGAGGCTTTCCCTGATCTCCTTCTCCCAAGGCGTGCCAGGTTTGATGCGAGTGTCGTCCCAAACCGCGATAACGCCAGTGCCCTCGAGTAGTTCCAGATGGGCCCGAAGCCGGTCGCGCCACGCGACGTCCTTGTGTGAATAGCAGATGAATACGTGGCTGCGGGTACGCGAGCTACTCACTCGCCGGTTACGGCCTTCGGTGAGCATTTCATCGTCGAGGCCGATAATCATGAGGTCCCGAAACTATCGCGCCGATGGGTCACGATCAACCTCAGCTACTGGCTGCTTCCGCGTCGGGTTCCTGTGCGAGCGCGGTCGCAAGACTCGATGATGAAATGACTATGCCTGGCTCCAGTGCCCCAATCTGCTTTTTCAGAGCACGACGAGTGGGTCTACGAATTTGGAAAGAATCGATTCATGGAGTTTCTGTTTCTTGCAAGGCAAGCTGCGCCGATCCCTCTGCCACACCCGACGTCGAGAGTGACGAACTCCCCATCGCTTCAGTTGCGCATCCCAGTGGATTCGAAGGGTTGCTCGCGTGACGTGTCTTCCTCTCATCCCCATCGCCTTTCTTGCAAATCTCCCCAGCTCAAATACAAATTGGGCGGGACGAATTCACCGTGCGGACGGATGCAATCCGAAACTAATGAACATGCCCCAAGCTCTCGTCATCGGCGTGCTCGTCGTGGTCGTTCTACTCGGCGGACCCTATCTCTACCTTCGTTGGTGGGACCGATCACTTCGTCCGGACGAACCAGGGTTTCCATATGTATTGGTAAACAATCGCGGCCGCGTTCGCGAACTGTGTGCCGAGGAGCGGGCCTACCTGAATCAAAAATTCGATCCGTTCGATGGCGCCCGGCCCGCGATCATCTGGCGCTACCATAAACTCGATGCCTTCGAGTTCGAGCGCGGCTTCATCGAGCGCCGGCGCCTGCCCCCGAACGTCGACATTATCGAGCTGACGCGGGACGAGGATCTTCACACCAGCGACCAGCCCATCTCGCTCAATCAGGCCGTCTTTGAGGACCGCTGTCCTGACAGACGTTAACGACCGAGTCGAACCGACACCGACGGTCGGGGCGAAGGTGCGCACCAACGGATGACGGACACTTGACCACCCAGGCGCCGCCCAACAATGCATTGCAACTGACGGGCTTGTCGGTCGCTGCGCTCCCCCTGGTGCTCGCAGCTGAACGTCGGTAAGTTGGGTGGGCGAGGGTTGCTATGTCTGTCGGTTTCTTCCTCAGCGTCCACTCCAGCTACACCGAGAATGGTCAGGCGGCCGCTGATAGCTTCGTGCGTGCAATCAACGACGCACTGTTAAGCCAAGGCCTCGGCCGATACGTCGATCCCGAGGAGCCTCCGAATGCCTACGTCGGACCCAAATTTGGCCGCTCCTCACTAGACCATCACTCGGCGAGTTGTCTGGTGGACGTCGCCGAACTCGAGCCGACCTTGTCACACCTCGAGCTCATCGCATTCAATCCCTATCGCGTCGCTTTCTTGCCGTTGGATTTTCCGTCGCCGCTCGAGACAACTCATCGCGAATGGATCAACGACGTCGAGCCGGCGTTGTGGATCGGTTCGGCGCCGCGCCTCTTGCGCGAATTGCAAACGCTCAGTTCGCGACTTGGAATCAGTTGCCCGACGAGCGGCCTAACTGACGACCTGGCGGCCCAGATCGACAATCTCGAACGACTTGCCCCCGGAGATCCCCAAGCTCTCGTCGAGGACACTCGCACAGCGTGGCTCCTGTTGTACGAGGGCGCGCGACTCGCCATCACGCATGGCACCGCGCTCAGCCTCGCGGGATGACGTCTGGGAGCGTGCTAGCCCGCCCGCCAGAGCGCTCGGTCAGCTTGCACCAGATGCTCACGCCGGAGGTTAAAGAACGCCGCGCGCGGCGGGGTCCAATGGCGCGTCTCGCGGAGCCGGTCGATCGGGTAGGGCTGCGCGTCGGTTGTAGCGAGGTTGCCGCGCGGGGCCGCCGAAAAGCTGATTTCTCACACAGCCACCTGCGACGCGCTGGGTAACCCAATCCAATCGCCGAAGTTTCGTTTGGGAGCGCTCCTGACGTCTCCATCGTCGAGACACGGAAGTGCTATCGTTTCGGCATGCGCCCACTCACCGTCGACTTGAATGATCCGAACGGGCGCCCCTATTTCCTGTGGGACGAAGACGTGAGCGTGGGTGAGCTGCGGCGGGCGCTCGCGGACACTCTGCGGATCTTCGTTGATGACGCCGAGTGGTCGCAACGCTACGAGCGAGGAGTCCCAATCGACAGTCTCAAGATCGTTGGGCAGACGAAAGACCGTGGCACGGAGCTGAGTCTGTGCCTCGACCCGACCATCCTGCCCTCAACCGAGTTCGATGCGGACGAGTTCACCGAGTGGGCGCGAGGCAACGTCAAGTCTCTGTCGGTCACCATCAGCGACCGTCGAACGGGGACGACCTCGCGATTCCAGCCGAGTCCGGAGGGCTAATTTTCAAGCCCCTTGCAGCTCGGAGCTCCAAGCGAGTCGGTGTACTGTCTTCAACTCATGTCCCTTGCACCGCGTAACGCACCGCTGCTGATCAGTTTCGTGCTGCTGCTCGCCGCCTGCAAATCTCGGCATTCCTCATCCGCCGATGCACAGCCGAGCGCGAGTATCGGCAGGCAAGCGCCGCAGTCCTCGCAAGCCCCGCCGCCAGCGATTTCCGCGGAAGCGCCGAGCGGCGAGCTGAAGTCCGTGAGCTCGATCCAAGCGGTAGACCGCGCCGTGCGTGACGAACTCGAGCGTCGGATCGAGGAACCGATGGCGGATGTCGGAGAGCCCTTTCAGGCGACAGATGTATTTATGGGCGATTCACCGCCGCCGACGCGTCGCTTCGTCCTTGCCGCCGTGCTCACGCGGTCGCCGGTCGTTTGGGTGCTCTGCTATGAGCACGGCGGCATCGGCTATCACTACCACATCGCAGTGTTTACGATCGAAGCCGGCGTGGCTACGGTACAGGCGTCCGAACAATGGACCCCCAAGCGAGGCACCACGGTCACCTTGAAAAGTGTGGTCGAAGCGCTGCAGAACGAGCCGAGCCCGTTCGATGATCATCACTGGTGACGAAACCGCTGCATCGAGCCCCGTTTGATGGACCAGCGCGCGCTCCAAAAGCGGTGAGTCAAGGGGCTCACGGTCGCGGTGGTGGCATGCTCTCCGACGGTGTGCTGATCTTTTCTCCGACGACGCAGTTGCGACCGGCGTGCTTGCCCCTGTAGAGGCGTTCGTCGGCCAAGCGGATCAGGGCGTCGGCCGAGCTCGTCTCGTCGGAGGTAGCGACACCCACCGTAACCGTGACGGGTTCGAGCTTGGGCTCGCCCACGCCCCAGAGCACCTCGCGGGCCGTGGTGGTCAAGATGCGTCGCGCCAGTGCTTCGCCCTGAGCAATCGAGGTGTCAGGGAGCAGAATCGCGAATTCTTCGCCACCGTAGCGGCACACCGAGTCCGAGCCGCGCACGGCGCGAGTCAGCGCCGCAGCCACGGCGCGTAATGTGCGATCTCCCTCGACGTGCCCGGCGCGGTCATTGATGCGCTTGAAGTAGTCGACGTCTACCATCAAGAGTGTCAGCGGTTGACCGCTCTTCTTCGCTTGCAGGAGCGCACCCGGCAACGCCTCCTCGAAGTAGCCGCGATTGTTCACTTCGGTCAGCGCATCGCGCTGTGTCTGCAAGCGCAGAGTCTCGTAGCGCTCTCGATAGAGAAGCACCTGGAATACGTCACCGAGCGCGCGATAGTGCTCGGTGTTGGGCAAGTTCTCCTTGAAGAGCCGGATGTATCCGAACAGCACCAGCGCATAAAAGCTGCCGACCGCCGACTTGCCGAGCAAGCCTGACAGCAAAATGGAAGTGTAGGCGGGCGTCTCGACGAAACTACCGGTGGCGAACAGCACCGTATCGAAGGCGAGCACGAGCACCATCGACAGCCAGATGGGCAAGAAACGAATTCCAACCAGACGGCGCCGCAGCCACTCGTACAGGACCACGATCAGCACCGTGTCCGCCCACAGCGCGCTCGCCCCGACGAGCGCGATACGCGGGCTACCCACGAACACCCGGGGCGACAGGTCCAAAGGGTTGATCGCGATCACGCTCGGCAAGTGCTGCGCAATCAGCGTGCCGAGCAGCACCGTGACGACGTTGGCAGCGAAGAGACCGTAGATGACTTTGCGCGCCTCATAGGCGTCACCGTGCACGTACGCGAACAGCACGACCAAGATGTTGGCCGGGAACAGCACCACCGAGCCGGGGCTCATCGCCAACGTCGGCGACACGCGCACGTACAGCGACCCAGCCAGGAAACCGGCGAGATGGAACATCACACCGAGGACCATGTAAGTGGGAGCCAAGCCGAGCACGTAGCGGGCGCGCAGTAGCGCCATCAACGTGGCGGCCACGCACACAGCTTCTACGCACATCAGCAAGATTTGCTGGGCGACCGTATCCACTGGCCCATTGTCACGCAGCTAGGCCGTCGAGGTCGAGTCGGCCCGTCGGGCGGTGGCATCTCGCTGGAAATGGGCTGCTCCTTGCGCTTCGTGACACCCGCCGGGGTGGGCACTGGGCCCCCAACGCCGGACGAATGGCGGAGCCAGTATGATCGCACCGCGCGCCCTCGAGTGGCCATGGCGCTGGCGCATCAGGGGAAGGGCCGCTACTCGCGCTCCGAAGTTTCGGACTCGATCTCGTTCGATGCTCGCTGAACATTCATCACGTCTTCGCCTCATTTTTCGGAAATGCGACGATTGCTCAGCGCTAGCTCTCCAGATAGGCACGCACATGAGGCATGCTTTGCGCGAGCAAGGTCAGTGCCTTGCATGGTGTCTCGACGAACCCTGGCGGATCGAGCGTTGCCAAGGGTGATTGCAGCAGCGGATGTCCCAAGGTCGCGCACTCGAAACCTGACGCGCGACGGTAGCGCAGGCACATCACCAGCTCGATCGGTAAGGGAGCAAAGCCATGGGTAACGAATGGTAGGAACTGCTTTTGGGTCATCCGGGTCTGAGCAATGTGCTCGGTGCATGCCCAATCGAGCGCCGATGCGTAGCGCTCGCCGTCGAGGTCCGGCAAAAGTAGCTCCTCATAGCGTCCCATGGGCAATAGCTTGCCCCAGACGATGTCGAGTTTCGTTCCGCTCAAGAGTTCGAAGAGACGAGCCATGAACGCCAGGGATGGAGTGCTCGCACGCCAATAGTTGCAGTGCGAGTCATGACTCTCTGCGACCAATCGGCCCATGATCGCTTCGGCGGTGTCCCGAGCGCCGAGGTGAAGACTCAATAGGCTGGCCGGAAACGAGCCGACCGAGAGCGCTCGCCGAAAGCGGTCCGGTGTTTTGTCGAGCTGGAAAGCGTGTTCTTGGATCCGCGCTTCCCAAAGCCTCAAACGTTGAGCTTCGTGGAGTCGTTGCCAGCCGGAGGGCGACTCATTGAATAGAAGAGACAGCCCCTCATTGGTCAGCAGATCCTGAAGATTGGCGAAGTGTGACGCGCACTTCCTGCCGTTTGCGGGGGAAGGAGCTTGCTTGAGCATCGCCTTGAGAGACTCTTCCCCTTCCGCGAAGTAGGCCTTTACTTCGGGTGCGGGCCACGCCAGCACGAGGTCCCGCTCTCGTTTCAGCAGGTTCTTCTCCGCTCTTTCGGTCATTGCGTCGCTCCTCCAAACCTTATCGGACGCAGCCTGCCCAAAGGCACGGCGCCAATGCTTCATCGATACAACCCTTGTGGGTGAAGTCGACGCGCGCGCCCCTCCTCGGGGACACCCGGCCGACTAACTACAGGCGTCGATGGTCATGGCGGTGTCCGCTATAGTAGACCCGAATTGTGTATGCAAGACAAGACTGCCCGGAGTCGGCTCGGGGCTCCGGAGCTCTTTGCTTTTTCTTCTTTGCTCAAGGCAATAAAACGAAGCGCGCGCCTAACATGAGCCAGCCGTGCGTCGCATGCGGAGCTTCCCCCGAGGTGGAGCTGAAACTGGTGTCGTTCGTGACTTTGCTGAACTTACCGAGCGAGAGATCGATGAACGGACCGACGCCGAATAATCTGCTGATTCGGAAGTCGGCGCCGCCCATGAGGTGCGCAAATTCCAAGCCCCCCAAGTCCAGCGATCCACTGCTCCGACCGGTGTCCCTCGATACGGTTAGCGATTCATAGCCGAAGCCGTAGCCGAGCCACGGATTGACCGCTCCGCCCGGCTGAAAGTGATACTGCGCCTCGACACCAAAACGAAAATCCAGCGAGGAGCAACTTTCGCCGTCACTGTTGCACCATTTCCTGAGCGCGCCGGAAGCACCCCCGAGGCCGAAACCGAAGTAGCCGCCCACAAACAACTTAGGGATCAGCTTGGCGCCAATGTCGACTACGAGCGGCACTCGAACGGACGACACGTCGTTGAGTTTCTCGTCCTGAACGGCCTCCCCGAATGGAAAACTGACGCCTGTGCGCAGCGCCATTTGAAAGCCCGTGTGCCGTTCGGGAGTTGCCGCCCAGCCCGAGCCTGCATAAGCGACGACCGATACCAACGCCAAGGTGAACGCCCCAAATTTCATGGAGGCGAGCATCCTCTAACGCCCACTTCCGATCAAGGGCTGGGCCGGAGCCGCCTCGGCACCGCCTCGTGATCGAGGTCGGTGCCGGATATCATTCGGAACGGCTTACGCCGACGCGCGCCGCGATGCGGCGCTGGAACGCGGCGGCTATTGCGTGCCGCAGTTCGAGGGTCCAACGGCCGCCTTGTCGCGCAACAGTTTCTGCTTTCACGCGCGTCAAAGGACGCGACGTCTCCGAGGCGGAGCTGCGGTCGTATCGAAACGCTGACCCGCGCGCGGGCCACGTGATACGGTGCCCCCAATCCTGGAGAAGCTCAGCGGAGAGCAGCCGGCTCTGGACCGGCAGGGCGCGGGTTCGAATCCTGCCTCCAGGTCTAGGGCATGACGGACGAACAAGGGAAGACGGGCGTCAACATCGGCTACGCGCTGGGCCAGCTGTGGCGCGCCCTGAGCAGCCGCGGCGAAACCGCCGAGCGTCGCGCTAACGATTGGCGAAGCGTGCTCGCCGGCATGCTCGATGGTTCTTTGCAGATTGGCTCGCGGACTCCCGTTCGAGACACGCCAGCGTGGGTGACGCTCGGCGTGGCACATGGTGGTTTTGCGACCGGAGGTTTTGCAGCCGGCGGAGATCTGCAGCCGCACGAGGTCGCGAAGCTCAGCGGCGTTGATCGCGGCTCGGCTGTCTCGGAGCGTGCGGCCCTCAACGCCTACTACTTGAGCGATGAGGGGCGCTCCAACCTGTGCGAGATGCTCGAGAGTGGCCGCTACCGCGTGATGGTGCCCGAAGAAGCGGCGCTTATGGCGAATGCGTGGCTGTTGCGCCGAGGGCAACCAGAAGCAGCCGAGCAACTCCTGACGGCCCTGACCCCATTCTTCGACCGATTGCGGTTCTATCCCGTCCCAAGCGCGACGGCCTCTCGGCTGAGCGCAGATGTATCAGTCGAGACGGCGGGCGAGGTGCGCGGCCGATTGGCGAAGCGCAAGGCACAGCTCGACGTGCTGCGCATGAACGAGGCGATCCTGATCTGGGCGCCGCTCTATGACCGAACTGTCTCGCTTTTCCTGGAGACGGTCGATGGCGACTCGCCGCGTTTGGCGCCATCCGCGCCGGGCACTCAGGTTGTGGAGGGCGGCTGGCCATGCCGTCGAGCCGCTGCGGACTTCTCGTCGCGCGCGAAGGCGATTCTCGAGGAGTACACGAAGCTCCGCAATCATCACCGGCTGTGCGCGAAGCCGGAGAAGCCAAAGGAGCACTTCGCGCGCTTGCGCAGGTTGCTGGCGGTGGCGGCTCTCGACCCAACCAAGCTTGAGCCACGCGACGTGGCTGAGGTCCGGCGAGTTCTCGCCTGCTACGTCTCGGCCTACGGGGCACCCGGTAGCGCCACGCACGCTGCCCTGCGCAACTCGCAGCGGCAGGAAGCGGAGCGGCCGCTGCATCACCTCGTCGCGGCAATCCTGGCGGAAAGGCTGGCGACGCAGCCACAGGACGAAGGTATCCCCGAGCTTAGTTCGCTGCTCGGCACGCTCTCGGGCGAGGAGGCTCGCAAGGCTCAATGCACGGACGGAGCCATCGTGCCGATCGAGCTGGCTGCCCGTGCCAAGCGCTGCCTGGAGGCGCCACTGGAGCGGCTGGTTAACGAGGGTGTTGTGACCTCAACCGAGTCGATGGCCCGACTGCTGCCTCCGATCACGGCGTCGACCAGGACCGCCTCGATCGAAGACGCCGAGCTGCGGCGCTTGTATTCGAGCGTTTACTCCGCGTTTCGCAAGCGGCGCTCGCTGCTGCTCCTGAACCTCGAATCGCAGACCAAATTTGGCGAGCTGCCCTGGGTCACCGCGCTCAAGCCTTGGATGGGCGGGGACACCGCGGCGGCCACGGCCGCCGGACGAGTCCTCAAGGACGCGGGCGCCCTAGCGATCGCGGCGTTCCCTCACACCATTCTGCCGAACAAGCTTATCAAGGAATTGCGCGCCCTCTCGTTCACGGCAGGCAGCAAGTTGCCGTTGGTCGAGGAGCTAGCCGCCGACATCTTCATGGGCGCTTTCTCGGAGCAGTACCTGCGAGCAGCACAGCTCGCAGCTAGCCTGCTGCAAGGGTCGCTGTACGAGCGCTACTACGGCCTCGACTACGCCGCGATCTTGCGACTGAGTGACGTCACCAAGCAGCAATACGGTGCCGCGATATCGCCCGGTTTCGCTGCCATATGCCAGGCCCTAGCCGGCAAGGGCGACAAGGTGGGGCGCTCCGTCGCGGCGAACGGCACCGTGATCGAGCAGGCCCAAATCCTAACCACTCACAACCTCGCCGCACTCTTTGCCGGCGCTGGTGTCGACGAGATCCTCCGCCCCCGCCTGGCGGAGCTTGCCCAGCAATGCTTCCGCTGGATCTGCCGCCGCCAGCAAATCACCCGCACAGCCTGGCAAGTCCGCTTGCGCATGCAGAAGAATACCGCCTACGCCTGGCGCCACCTGATCTTCTACCTGTCGCTCTGCTCGGAGGCCGAAGTCGAGCAGTTTATCAGCTGGAGCCATGCTCACCTCACAGCTCAGGCGGGAGACTTCGCCGAGCGCTTTCGACCGGTGCTCAGCGGTTTGAATCTCGCCGCGCGCGGCGAGCGTTTTGAAGCGGGTGGCTTGCATGCGTCGGGCGCCCGGCGGTTCCTTGGATGGAGCATCGGCAGGCACTGGCTCATGCCTCGCGAGCCCGAGCGAGCGCAGCTAAGGTGAGATCGCGGCGCGCGCACCGTTACGATTTGACCGCCTCGAATTCGAGTGTGGCGAAACTCCTACGTTTCGAAGGCCGAGTCCGGCTCGCGTTAGTTCAAGCTCGAAACGATCAGCCAATGAGAGTCTGTTCTTTGCTTTCACGGTTCGGATCTGCGCGCGCCGTCGCGCTCCTGGCGTGTCATCCCCTCTATAGCCCCACGGTGCCCCCCGACATCCCGGATGACTTGGTGCTGAGGCTCAGCTTCGCCCCCGCTGCGCTGGACACCCATTGTCCAAATCAACCCCCAGGTTTTGGAAGTGCCGCTTTAGCGCCAGCCTCGAACGTCGGCAGCCGGAAAAGCAACGCGGCAGACCGCGATCCGAGCGAAGCGAGCGCCTCGCCCGTTGCAAGCCGAAGTGGGCCACCGGCCGGGCTAGTGCCTGCTCGCCTCGGCTTCTCGTAACGCTACCGGTAGCCAGTAGGCGCCGAAGTCATCACGCTGCCTTTGCTTGCGCCCATACTTGCGCACCCAGTTAAAGGCGCGATCAACCCATCTGGAGAAGGCCACTGCGTCATAGTGCAAGCCATCCGGTGCAGAGAAATCTCTCGCCCAATACAGTCTACCTGGGCGCTTCGGGGAGCTCCGGTCGAACTCCAGCACGGGGGCACTACCAGCGTTCGAAATGTAGGACCAGCCAATGCACGCAGGGTCGTGCGCGCGAGGACCGACCCGCTCATAAGTTGGCTCCCACGCGAAAACGGTGTTCCAGATCCGATAGCTGATATGCCCTTTGAACTCGCCCGCGAAGTTGTCGATCCACAGTTCGGGAATGGTCGGTGCGAAGCCCTCGGAGATGCGCAATGGAGCTGTCGTTCTCAGGAAATCGAGAAATGCGCGCTCGTCCTCCAGTGTCGCGACCAAGAAAATCTGCCGGCCCATCGCTCTCTCGTCTGGCAAACTTTGTATTTGAGCGGCGCGCGGAACGCAATGTAAGGGGCTCGGGAACCTCACCAGGGCCGGCGAAGCGATGGTTGACCAGGCGAGGCTATGTGGTGCGGCCAGAGTCGAGCGCTACTTGCTGTCGAACTTGTTCGTCTTTGGGTTGAAGCGATAGCTGCGGTTGGTGGTGCGCACGCTGCTGTCGCACGAGTCGGCGTGGAAGTGGCGATCGGTCTGCGAGGTGCGGACGGTCAGGGCGTCGGGGGTCGAGCCGGCGGCAATGGGTAACAGGTCATTGGTGACGTCCGAGCCCCAACAATTCCCCGAGCTCTCGGTGCCCGAAAGCGGACCCAAAGCGAGCGTCAGCGCGCCGCGGTCGGGCGCGGCATACAGGCGTGTTTCGGTCTCTCGCTTGTACCCAGTGGGGTAAGCGTCCTGGCCGTCCCTTACGACGCGGATGATGTTCAGCGTGTTCGAGCGTCCGAGGTCGAACAGCTCGAGCGTCTCATTGGCGAACTTGCGCTGACCGAGTGCTACCTGCGTCACGCTGCTGCCGTCCGCGCTGACGACGCCGAGCCAGGCCGTTTCACGCCAGGCTGGTTTGCCTGGTTCTGCCTTACCCGCGCGCGTGGCGCTGAGCAACGCAGCAGCGCAAACATCCCAGGTCCAATAGCCGAGAAAAGTGCGATCACCCGTGCGTAGCGCTCGATCGATGCGCACCGAGTGGCTGCAGGCTTTGGGAGCTTGCGGCTGCCCCCGCTGCAGCAGTGGACCAAAGGTCGCGAGCGCGTCTGCCTGCTTTGGGTCCACGGCGCGAAGCCAGAAGGGTTTGCCGTTGGCATGCGAATCCGCGCCCAAAACGAGCTCAGGCAGGTCCTCTACCAGGAAGTCCGGCCCTTGCATCGAGTCGAGGCACGCCGCCTGTAAACCTTCAGGGTGAGTGTCTGCCACCGTCAGCCGACAATCACTGGCCGAGAAATTCTGGGGGATGACGCTCGGCGGTTCCGGACTACTCTCGGCTTCCGGCAGTTCGAGAGACACCGAGGAACTTGCGCTCCGCAGCGATGCACCGAGCTGGCCCGAAGCGTCTTTGGGGCCGCGCGTGAGTTCGAGCCACACGTGCTTGCCGTCGAGCTCTCCCTGGTAAACTTGCGTCGGCTTTTTGCGAGCGGCAGGCGGCGAAGCCGGCGCAGGCGAAGGCGCGCCGTGCCCACTGGAGGTCACGACGATGATTAGCAAACTCGAGGCCCATGTTCGAACGCGAAAGCCCGCCATAATCGCTCTCGGTTAGCACCTCCGTGCCGCGACGACCAGAGCTCTTGGGGCTGTGGAAGTAGAGCTAGTAGATCGCAAGGATCCGTAGTTCGCGTCCCATTGAGATTGATCGGGTACTTCAGCGGGCGGGCTAACTCGTCGCGTGACAGGGGCTTCCATCGCGGACGTCGGTGGTCGATCGGACGATTGTGGAAGCGGTGAAGGTCTACGGTCTAAGGTGTTCATCCGAAAGGCTCGCGAAACGCCGCCCACCGCGTTCACCCGCTCGAATGGGCGAAGGATACGTTTGCCTCGGCGCTCTTGGCGCGTCGCAGTAGCTCCGAAGCCATACTTCGAAGCGCAATACTAATGCGCGCCTCTCGGCTGCAATTTCCGCAGAGCAGTCGTCGATCGCCTCAGATATTTCCGCAGGTCCAGCCGTCCGGGCCGCAGCCGCAGTATTGACCGAAATCGTTGAGGCATGAGGCGTCCTTCTCGCAGGGAGTGTCGCCCGTATGGACCGTGCAAAACGGATTGCCTTGCGTCCCGCCGACGCCCTGACCCCCGGAGTCGTTGGAGCCCACGTTGCCGCCACTGGGAGTTCCCCCAGAACCACCTGCGTGCGCGCCGCCCGTTCCGGCCGTGGTCCCGCCAGCCGCCGCACCACTAGCACTCCTGCCGGCGGTATTCGTCACGCCGCCGGTTCCGGCCGTGGTCCCGCCAGTCGCCGCGCCGCCGCTCGCACTCTTGCCGCCAGTACTTGTCGCCCGGCCGCTCTGAGTTGCCCCAGCGCTGCCGGGCGCGTCGGAAGATTGAGAGTCGCACGCTGCACTCGCGACCAAAAGCACGCCTAAGAAAACCCCACGAGCAAGGTGACAAGTCACACAACAGTCTACGGCGGGGGCTCACCTCGGGCCAGTGAAGATCGAGCCCGCGCGGGGAAATGTTTACACGCAGTCGAGAGCTTCTTTGGGCTCACATCCGTGGCCGCCTGGGCGTCGTCATTCGTCGCCAAGTGCCTTTGCTCGGTCGTTTCATCGCAGACTTTCTACGCACCCGCACAGCGGCTGGTCATCGAGGTCGATGGCGCGTACCACGCCGAGCGCGTTCGCACCGACGTGCGCCGCAACGCGGCGCTGGCGCGCGCTGGCCATCGCGTCGGCGCCAAACGCGCCGCGCGCGGCGGAGGGTCCAACTGCTGCGCCGCATCGCAGCAACCAAGTGCGGTCATTCAGTCGGTAACAGAAGCCCCGCGCTGACGGTCCCACCGTCGCCGACCTGGACGCAATAACCGCCGGCTCGGCTCTTGTCGAGCATGAAGCCGGCGTCGACCAAACATGGCACAGCCTGCCCGTTCACCTTCAGGCTGCGGTTCGGATCGAAGTTCCAGCACACGATGCGCGCCTTGGTCTTGGTCGGAGCGTAACCCTTCACCTCCAGGCAGCGCTCCTTAGTGCCAACTGGGTCGACGCGAAAGCCGCCGACTTGGAGCGAAACTTGTTCCGGGTCGGTGCACAGAAGATCGCAAGGCGACTTCAAGCATTGGCCATTGTCGCAGAGATTGCCGCTCGGGCACCGTTTGCCGCAAGCACTGCAGTTCATGGGATCGGACGACAAATCTGCGCACTTGGCGTCGCACAACGTCTGCCCCATCGGACAGCCGCATTTCGAGTCGATGCACGGCTCATTTCCGGGGCACTGCACATCGCAGCTGCCGCAGTGAGCGGCGGTGCTCGTGAGGTCCGCACAGCCGGGTTTGATAGTGCTGCCGTTGCAATCGGCTTGGCCGGCTGCGCAGGAGCAGTGGCCGTCCGCGCAGATCTGGTTATTGATACAGGCTGTGTCGCAGTCGCCGCAGTGCACCGGGGAGGTGCTGAGATCCGCACAGCCGGGCTGGTTCGCGCTGGCGTTGCAGTCAGTTTGTCCGGCCTCGCAAGTGCAGCTGCCCTCCGCGCAGATCTGATTGTTGATGCAGGCCGTTCCGCAGTCACCACAGTGAGCAACGGCGCTTTGCAGATCCGTGCACTCGTTGCCGCATCGGGTTGCGCGTGCAGGAGGACACATGCACGCGCCTTCCACGCAAGTTCCACCCTTGGGACAAGCGCGGTCGCAAGCCCCGCAGTGAGCTGCGTCGCTAGTCGTGTCGGCGCAGGCATCGCCGCAGAGCTCCATGTTTTGCGGACACATGCACTGCCCGGCGCTACAGCTTGCGGCCAGTGGGCAAGCCCGGTCGCACGAGCCACAGTGTGCCGCGTCAGTGTTCAAATTTGCGCAGTCAGTGGCGCAGAGTTGCTGCCCAGTCGGGCACACGCAAGCGCCGCCGACGCAAGCTGCCGCGAGCGGACACTTGGTCACGCAGTCGCCGCAGTGGGAGGCGTTGCTCTGCGTATCGACGCACTCAGTGCCGCAGGCCACTCCGCTGCTGCACACCATTGGCACGCCGCCGGTGCCTGCACCGGACTCGATCGTGTTGCCTTCCGCGCCGCCCGTATCCGCCCGGGAGCTGCCGAACAAGTCGCGCGAGCCGCTGCCACAGTGGACCAGCCCGAGAGCGGCAAACAGGATCACAAGGCAGCGCCGCGCACCGTGCGCTGCGCCGGAAGCGGAACCGCTACTGCGGTGCTCGCCGGATCGTTTGGGGATTGAAGTCGAAGGGGATCGCATTCGGTTGAAGCCCAAGCGGGACCTCCTGCAGCGCGGGGGAGCATTCCGCGGCCCCGTCGCGGGGTCGCTGCTTGCCCGCATCAATTGACGCTTCCCAGTCCACCGTCAACCAAGTAAACGCCGCGCGGGCTATTTTCTTCGGCGGGGTGTTTTGAGATCGCCCCGTAATCGCTGCGCGCTCGCACTCGACTTTACCTGAGCGCACCTTCTTCGGCGCGCTTCACAGGCCGTGAGGAGCCACCGCATCCACCCTTGGACGTCGCCCGGCGGCCCCTCGCTCGATGGGCTTCGACCAGCAAGAGCGCGCGCAGACGCTCGCCTCATCAGATTGCGAACTGCCGTGCCGCTGATTTACAGTCGGTGTCATGTTCGGGTTCTCGAAGCGCCGTAGTTTGGAAGAGATCGCTGGCGATGACTTCGTTCTCGGTGCGGGCGTGTGGGCGCTGCGCGGGAAAGGCCCGCTGCGCGTCGTGGCTTCCGAGAACGGCTACGATCTGCAGGTTGGCCCCGCTCCGCTCGAGATGTTGAACGGCGCCGCGTGGCCCGGCGGCCCGTTCGAGATGTCCGCTGGATTCGCCGGAGACGCGCAGTTCGCGCGCCACAGTTGCGCAGCCCAGCCCGGTCCATTCGGCATCTTGGAGCTGCCCGGCGAGGTTTGGTTTGGTCTCGAGCTGGAGTTGGCAGAGCACCAAGTCGAGCCGGGCCCGTGCCTCCTACGAACGCAAACCATCAGCCTTGGCATTACTAGAGACAAACGGCTGCGTCGCGCCCTCGAACAGGCCAATTGGATCAGAGGCACGCGCGCACGCGTCTCGAGCAGCTCGGACTGGGTCGACGCACCGGACGTCGTGCACGAACGCGAGCTACCAACGAAACACACGGCAGTCTCGATTGCGCCAGAGCTATATGGGGTCTTGCGCGATCCAGAAGACGGCGGCCTGCGCTTCCAGTTCGACCGCGCCGAATACGATGACCTCTTGCAATCGTGGAGCACTGCGCCGATCACCGTGCGGGATCAAGATTCTTCGCCCTCAGTGGCGAGCCCGGCGCTTCGGGATCTGTCTGGGCCGGTGCTTGCTCACGCATCGCTGTTGCTTCTTCCGTGGCTGGCCCCGGCATTGGGGCAGCGTTGCCTTGGCGTCCCGATCTTTCAAATGTTCGAGACAGGCCCGATCTGGATCGACAGCGACGAACCAACCTGGCAGGAGACGCTGGCAGAGGAAGTCGCGCGACGCGGCGCAAGTCCCAGTGGCCAAGCCTGTGGCCCGCCGCTCGTTTTTCGAGACGGAAAATGGCTGAACGCCGTGACGGCGCTCAAGGTGTCCTAGTCGCCATATCCCCATCGGCAAACAAACAATGGATTCGAACCACTGACCTACGACCTACGGCTCCGGAGGCCATTCGCGACGCATTTGGGACGAAGGCGTTTCAAGCCGAGCGGCGAAGGATGTCGCATGAAACAAGGGAAAATGGCTTCGACAAGCATTGCCGACTAGTGCCGGGATATGACACGATAGGACGGGTGGCCAGTAGCAGCAGTGGTAGCAGCAACGAGTCGGTTCGGAAGCGGCGAAAGGGGAAGGCGCATCGCGGCGTCACCCTGATTCGACCAAATGAGAAAGCTCGGATCGGGTGGCGTGCGCGTTATGTTGACCCCGACCTCGGGAAGAAGGTCTGGGAGACGCTGGACCCGGCACTCGACTCGATCGAGCTCAGGGAGGACTGGGCAGCGAGGAAAGCGAAAGGGCTCGCCCTGCGTAAGCTGGAGCTCATGGGCGGCGCTCCTCGCGCGACGGGGACCGGGTTGGCCAGCGCCGTGAAGAACTACTTTGACGACCATCCCCAGCTATCGGCGAAGACGGTCACGCTGTACCGATCGGCTACAAACAAGTTTTTGGCTTGGGCTACGAAGGCGGGGCTGGAGAGCGCCGACGACCTCGACAAAGGGAAGCTCGTAGCGTTCAGCGCGGTGCTCGTGAAAGAGCCGAAACGAGTCTCCAAAGCTGGCGGACGTCGCGGCGAGCGCGCGACCGCGAAGACGATGCGCTCGGCGTACACTGTGAATCGAGAGCTTCGATCGATCGGGGCTGTGCTTAGATACCTCCGCCGCCTTGGATTTCTCCCGAAGCTCTCCTCGGATGACATCGACGACGGCTTTCGGAAGCTCAAGGCGCCGCCGACACGCATCGAGTACCTGAAGCCGCAAGAACTTCAGCAGCTCCTGAACGCGGCGTTGAAACATGACGCTGAAACCTTCGCAGAGACACGCGCAGAACACGCGGGCGAGCACGCCAAGGGCACGACACGGAAGTACGAACCGATCGCTCCGGTCATAGCCACGGCGTTGATCACCGGGCTTCGCATCTCGCATCTGCTCGCGCTCGACTACTCGGACATCGACCTCGACGCGCTCGACGACAACGGCAAAGCCGTTGGTGAAATCATGCCGCAGGGCGGGAGCGCAACGAAACGAACAGGACTCATCGGCCTCGAAGTCTCACCGGGCCTGCGCCGATTGCTGGCTGCGAAGAAGCTCCAGAGCGGCGGGCGCGGGAAGGTGTTCGCCCTCACCGAATCCGAGGGCAAAGCGGCGCTAAAGCGCCTCACGACAAGGAGAAACGACGACGGTAAGACGCCGACGTACGGCGCTCCCGCCGGCTCGACATGGCAGGCGTTCCGAAAAACGTGCGGCTGCTACCTCACCAATGCTCCCGGCATCTTCGGCAGTGCGAGTGCCTACCGATCGGCTCGGCAGCTCGGCCACAGCGTGCAGATCGCGGAGCGCTACTATGTGAACGTGGTCCGAGGCATCCCGAAGAGTGCGCGCACCGTCGAAGCCGCCATGCAAATCACCAAGCAGCTCGAACGCGTGATCGAAGCCGTCTCCAGTCTGCAGGCGCGTGAACGCCGATCGCGACAAGCAGGGGCGTGACCGTGGCGCGGTGGCGACGGTCTACTGTTTCTTCCATCCCCGTGGGTAACCGTACGAGATCCGCTGGCCCTCGTTCTTCGGGACGAGATCCCGGGCCTCAACGAATGCGCCGATTTCGGCGACGCAAGCCTCAACGAATTCGAGCAGGTCTAGCGGCGGCGCTTCCTTGCCATGGAATATGACAAGCAGCCGCGCTGGGTGACCGGCCGCCGCAATCAAGGGCTCGGTCACCCTCAGGAATTCTTCGGGCCACATCACTGTTGCCCCCTGCCGCTGCCGCTCCTCGCCGATCATTTGAATGACGGCTTCCCGAAGTGGTGCAACCGCGTAGTGGCGGTCGTCTATACGGAGGTGCTTGGTCGTGTTCACGATGTCTCGGCACGCCCGAAGGTTCGCGGATGCGTAGAGCTTCTTCACGTCGTCGACCAGGGACTTGTCGGACTTGCGGAGCCAATCGCGCATCGAATCACAGCATCCGAGGACGGCGAGCGCGTGGTCGCTCACCTCCCAAGCGGTCGCGTAATCGAAATTTGCGTCGTAGAGAGGTCGATCCGAAAGCGCACGCAGACGTTCGAGCCAACGCAGCGTGCGACCCCAGAGCTCGATTGTTGGTGTTTCGCTGTAGGACCCGGAAAGCATCTTGGTCTCTAACCTGCTACTCGACGTAGCCTTTCGCTTCCACCAGCCCGCGCGTGCTGGTGTCCAACCCCGTCAATTCCCTTGACGTTGCTGGCAAGACGCGTCTAATCGCTGTCATGAGATCCGGCGGTGATTCCGGCTTCGGCGGCTACCAGTGGGCAGCGGAGATTGGTCAGGCGCGAATCACAATCACCTGCCACAACCTCGAGGACGTCGGGACGCCAGACGCTGCCGTCTTCAAAGGGTTTCCTCGCCAAATCCCGTGCCCGGACTGCGGCGCACCTTTTGGTGCTCCGTGCTTTGGGCGCTCGCCTGAGCGTGGACCGCACCCCGCCCGCGCACGCGCAGCAAAGCGACTCCTCACGCCCGTTCGTTGATCATTCCAAGGAAAAGCAAGCCCAGAGCCAAACCGAGTACATAGCCACGGATAGTGTGACGAGGCGTCCAGCCCGCTCATTGAGGCGTGAAAGAACTGGCGCGAAGAGCGCAGGGATGACGCGAAGCCCTGCCCACTCGCATACGTAGTTTCGGACTGTCCCACGGCGCGCGGTGCTCCCCAGCAAGTGGAGTTCCGTCGTGGTGTCTAAAAATCGAAAGAAGACTGGTCCCAAAACCTTCGGTCCCGATTGGGCCGACAACCTGACTTCCGAGCTCGCCGCTCTCAGCACGATCCACGAAGTCGCCAAGTTCCTGAAGATCTCCTCGAGGCAGGTTCACAGGTACCTGAGCCACGGGAAGCTCACGTCGGTGCGCACCGCTGGCGCGGGCAAGGGCTCGCTGCACCGCATCCCGCGCACATCGCTCGCCCAGTTCCTCCGCCAGCGGAGCGACGGATGATCGCCCACGGTCGTGATGACGCTCACCGGCTTCGTCACACGCTCGTCGACGTGCGGAAGCTATGCGCTGCCCTTGGTCTATTGAAGGGCGCTAAGCCGCAAGCCCGTGGGCTTCTCGTGCTCTGCCCGTGGCACGCCGAGAAGCACGCTTCGTGTTCGGTGACGCTCGGCCCGGACGGTACCGTGCGGACCCACTGCTTCACCTGCCAAGTCTCCGGCGATGCCCTTGCGCTGATCGCGCGAGTACGCGAACTCGACGTCAAGACCCAGTTCCGCCAGGTACTCGCAGAGGCGGCCAGAATCGCCGGAAGCGAGCCTGTCCGGCGCTACGAGCCCGCGCCCAACCCCGAGCGCTCAACGTTGGATGCCGCGTCGTACAGCGCTGTCGCCGCACGACTTCTCGAGCTTTGCTCGCTCGAGAAGGAGCGAGACGTGCTCGAGTACCTCGAACGACGAAAGCTGGTCGTTGCTGCGTGGCAGGCCCGCGTGTCTGCGCTTCCAGCTCCAGGAAAGCAAGACGCGCTCGTTCAAGCTTTGCTCCGCGACTTCGAGCCCGCGACCCTCGAGCTCGCGGGACTCGTGAGGAAGGGGCAGGGCCTCATCTTCCCGTTCCACCGGTTGATCATCCCGTGGCGAGGACTCGACGCATCGATCGACGTCCTGCAACGTCGAAGGGTCGACGACGACGAACCCAAGAAGAAGTATGTGCTCCCGCCCAGGCGTAGACCGTTCTACCCGTTCGGCGCAGAGCAGCTTGGACCCGACACGGCGGAGCGCGATGTGACGTTCGTTGAGGGCGCCATTGACGTGCTCGCGCTCCGGGTACTCGCTCGGCGTGACCGGATTTTGATCCTTCCGCTCGGGATTCCCGGAGTTGGCGCCTGGCGGAAGGAATGGGCCGTACTCGCAAAGGGGCGCGCCGTCCGAATCGCGTTCGACGCTGACGCCGCGGGCGAAAGAAATGTCGCGGCCGTTGCTCGCGATCTCCGCGCCGCGGGGGCCACACGCGTCCGGCGCTGGACCCCAACCGCCGCCAAGGATTGGGCGGGGTGCCTAGAAAGCGGGGCAGCATGAGTGACGGAAGCGGCTACTCGACGCTCGTTGAGGTTCCGGAAACGCAAGCATCTGAAGCGAGAACAAGCGGGCCCGAGCGTGCGATTCGAAGCGGTACCGACCTGGAGCGCATCGTCGACGAGTACATCCAAGCGCTTGCGGATTTCAGACGGTCCCGAGTGTTTCAACGCGCAGGCGCCTTGGTGGATGTGGTGCAGAGCGCGACGACCGAGCAAGACAGGGAGCGCGTGGTGAGCGCCGAGGGCGTCGCGCGCATACGAACACTTCCGCTTCCTCGCGTTCACGAGCTTCTTACGATGGTTGCGCAGTTCGAGCGGAGCACAGACGGAGGCACGTACGTGAAGGCGAGCCCGCCGAAGAACATCGCCCCAACGCTGATGGCCCGCGGGCATTGGCCAGGTATCCCCGTTCTCCACGGAATCTCGCGATGGCCCATCCTCCGCGTCGACGGCTCCCTATGCACCAACCCTGGTTATGACTCGAGAACGGGCCTTCTATACGAGCCCAGCTGTACGGTTCGGGTGCTTGACTCGCCATCGAAGGATGACGCTCGGCAGGCGATCGATAGCTTGCTCGACTTGCTCGTGGATTTCCCTTTCCTGGAAAGACGCTTGCACCAAACCGCGTGGCTCGCGACGCTGCTCTCGGTCGTCGGACGCGCGGCAATCGAAGGCCCCGTTCCGCTTCTGCTCATCGACGCGAGTGACAAGGGTTCGGGGAAGACGTTGCTCGCGGACTTGCTCGCCGTCATCGTGCTCGGGAAACCTGCCCCGCGGCGCACGAAGCCGGAGAGCCCGGAAGAGTGGAAGAAAGCCATGCTCTCGTTGGCGTTGGCGGCTTTGCCGCTCGTGCTCATCGACAACGTGACGGGGACACTCCAATCGGACGCGCTCGACGCGGTGCTTACCGGCACCGAGTTTCAGGAACGGGCACTTGGGGGGAATGAAGAAACTACGCAGCGCTTTCACTCGGTGTTCGCCGTCACGGCCAACAACGCGTTGATCAGCGAGGACTTGGTGCGCCGCTCGCTTCAGGTTCGACTTGAGCCCGGCGTCGAGCGCCCCGAGCAACGCGGTAACTTTCGCCATCCGGCGCTCTTGCGCCATGCACTTGCTCGCCGGGCAGAGTTTCTCAGTGCTGCTCTCACCGTGCTTCGCGCCTACTTCGTCGCGGAGTGCCCGAAGGTCGCCATGCGGGCGATGGGTTCGTATGAAGAATGGTCGCGAGTCGTGCGGGGTGCGCTGATTTGGGCGGGACAACCCGACGTCGCGGTCACCCAAGACGACCTACGAGACAGCGCAAACGAGGAACGGACCGACGACGCGACGTTGCTACAGGCGTGGTACGCGTACATCGGTCATGCGCCGACAACGCTGCGCGACTTGCTCGAGAACCTCGCCCGAGTAGAGATCGGGCAGCACCCCCATAAGGAGGCGCTCAAGGCGGCACTTTGCACCGTTTGCCCGGCGTCGGAGGGCAAGCTTCCAACCAGCAAAAAGCTCTCATACCGGATCCGGAACCTCACCGGAAAAGTGATGTCCGGCGGGTTCGTGCTCCGACGTGGGAAGCACGGCGACAGGGGAGTCCCATGGCGTGTGGAGCTCGTGTCGCCGAAAAACACCGAGCGGGGGGAATCGTCGTCATGATCGTCAGCTCGAACGCTAAAAAGATACGAAAAGAGCCCAATTGATGCTTGTTTGTGGCGCTGACGACATCGCGAGAGCGATCGTCAGAGTGTTCCAGATCCCTGACGATGACTGACGATAGCTGACGATCAACAAGACCATCGTCAGCTACTCAGCCAGGCGTCGTTACTGCTGGATTCTTCTATCGACTGACGATGCTGACGATTCGTTCCAACCACGAATGAAAGGAAAGGCCCTGGTGTCTGGGGTAGACATGCATGATGGCGACGCCTGTACCAGAACTGTCCGGTCCTTGCCCGGCGCGTGTCGTCAACTCGTCCCTGGCTGCGTCCGGCGCGCACACACTGCGGGGCGCGGCTATCCGGCCCTTGTCCGGCTCGTGTCGTCAACTCGTCCCTGGCCACGTCTGGCCCGAATGCCCTTCCGGGCGTGTTTCCAGGCTACAATGCACACGGGGTCGTGATCATGAAGCGCGATTGGCACGCCATCGAGAAACTTTACGTGTTCGGCGAGGTTGTTCGCGTGCGCGAGGACGGCTCTGAGGAGCGATCGTTCCCGACCATCCGTGCACTCGCCCAGCGATTTGGAATCAGCCGATCAGCCGTAGGCGAAAAAGCGCTCCGGCATGACTGGGTGACAGGCCGCTACAATTTCCGAGCGGCGCTCCGCGACGCTACTTGGAAGAAGGTGATGGCGGCCGAGCTGGCTAGAATAGTGGATGGCCCCACGTCCACTTGATTGCACTGACGAGTGCCCAAACGGCTACCACGATCAGGGCGACAACGAGGGCGAATCCAAGCAATTGAAGGGCGGTACCGAGAAGCTCGTCGTCTCGCTGGCGAGACCTCGCTTCGCCACGGAGGCGCTTCAGCTCGGCGGGCTCCCCATCCCATCTGGAGGCGAGAAGCTCTAGGCAACGGATACGCTCGGCTGCAAGCGCGTCGAAGTCGCGAGCGGTCATGTAGTCTTTCACGTAGGCCTCTCGATCTCGCGGCCCTCTGGTTCTCAGTTGAAGCCATGCGCCGCAGGTCGGGCATGCAGCAATGCCATGACTATCAAAAAGCGGGCGGAAGGCTGCGCGGTGGCGTGTGCGACACGATGCACACGCGAAATGAATTGCTCGATAGCCATATGCCTTGTGGCCGAGAATCGCCGACAGCCCGAGCGCAGCGGTGAAGAAAAGCGTGTACCGCACTGCGCCCGGGGGGTTGTGCAATGCGATTCCCGTCATGAACGCAATTGCCCAGTACGACACTATTCGAAAGTAGCCTTGGGCTTCCGACATTTCGACGTGAGGTCTTCTAGGGATGCGCAGTCAGTTGGAGCTCTTGCAATCGCTCGTGCTTCATCATTTGGAGCTATGGGAGGTCCAAACAGCGACGCGGATCGCTGAGAGTTCTTTTTCGAGATGCTCGAAGCGCACCTGGGACACCGGGTCCCACTTACCCACGAGCGCCAAGGCTTCGCGCGCGGCAATGAGCGCAAAGTTTGCCGACTCTGCAAACCCAAACATCGTCAACCCAGGAAAGTTTTCTTCCGAGATTCCCCTTACGCCAGCGAGTCCGCTCCCATGCACATTCCAACAGATCTGTGGGTAGCGCGCGTTGTAGTACTCCGCGAAGCCGGACGGCGATAGGCGGTCAGCGCTGTCGGCGTCTTGCCCCAAGTTTCGCCCGGTCCAGCGCGGAGGATGGCTCTGATGGCTCCAGTGCAGGGACCGAAGCGCAAGTACGCGGGGGCGCTGCGCAAGAAACGCAAGGATCGCTTGCGTTCCAGCCGGAGGACCCTGGTTCGGATGCGCGTCACAAAACGACTTTAGACGCTCAGCGCTGTGTAGCTTTGCGGAGTCCTCCCAGGCCAAGAGCTTCGCGCAGGTCTGAGTCGGATCCCGATTGAGTAATGAAAGATCAATCGCCACCTCGAAGATGGCGCGGCTTGCGGCGAGAACAGGTTGGAAGTCGCCGGGGTGGTTCAGCTTGGCAACGGATCGCAGCCAACCGTGCACGCGGATGATGGCGCCATGGTAAGTGTCGAGCTCGGGCCCCGGCGGTTCTGCACGCTGAAGAATCGGGCGTACACTTGTCCCAAGAAAATCCTCGACTCGTTGGCAGACCGCGAACTGCGCATCCCCAAGCGCGAACGCTTCTGACTTTTTTGATTCGGTCATCGGTTCCCCTTACGGCTAACACAACCGCCTTCGCCCTGCTAAGTCGCGACGGACAAATCTAACGGCAACACCACTCGGGGCCCGCCGTCAGATTGGTGCTGTGAGCGAACCCGGTGTAGCCACGATGACTTTGGTACCCGTAATACGCTCGACAGCGAGTGCGGGTCCTATGTTGTCTAAGACCGAAAGGTAATGCTCGATTAGTGCGCGTACGTGGTCGAGGTCACCGTACTCAACTCTATGCCAGATTGACGGAAGGTACCTAACAACTATGCTGAGCGCGTACATCGTAGCGAGATGGAGCGCAAATACGTCCGTGATTCCCCAGAATGGCGCGATGGTCGCTGTTCCACAGTAGTCAGACTTGTGGTGAGGAAAGTGATCCCACCACAAGTCCGCGGCAGGGTGCTCTAGCTCGCCGACGTAGTAGCGGGTGTCGCTGGGCTTGTCGGTCTCAATCTCAAAATTCTTGAATGGCAGCCCAAGCGAATTCAGCTGGTCTACTGAAACCTTGTCAGGGTCGACATAGAGTGCACCATACGTGATCTTCCGTTCCCCAACAGCTGGCTTGGGTCGAGCGCCAAACGAGAATTCTTCGTGGTTCTTGTTTGCGTGACCGACCTGAAAGGATAGCGCTGATCTGCCTAGGCATTCCTCGGCGATCCCTTGCACCTCCGGTACACGCAGCAGGAGGTCTGAAAGCGAAATTAGCTTGGCCCTGTCAGCAGGGCCGAGCTTCTCCCACGACCGTGGGCGGCGTTCGAATGCGATCGTAGAAACCCCCAGACCGCGCGCCGCCAAGTAAGCGGGAAAGTGACCCGACTGCATGCATGCGACATAGTAATTGTGAGGGAATTCGCCGTCGACTGACTGCAGTGCAGCGAATCCGTGACCCTGCTCAGTGTGTCTCTGAACCGAGTTCAAATCTTCCGCCGGATCCGACGACGAGACCTGCTCGGCAATCGAGACTTGAAGCAGAGCATAGTACCTCGTTAGGACCTTGGCATTGAGCGTCGGCGTCGCCGTTTGCCAATAACCGATTGCGCTTCGCACGGCCGACGCGAGGCCGTCAGCCTTGATCCCGAGTCGAGTGTCGTCGAGATCTGGCCAACGGGCTTGGATCAAGCGCCGACAAAGAGTCTGGCTTGAGAGACGTCCGAAGTGGAGCCAAGCCGCTTCAGAAGGATTTGCGGCGACCAATTGTTCGAACTTGGGCTTGGACATTGTGAATTGTCGGCTTTCGCTAGAGGCTTGCGCGTCCGCGGATCCGTCTCGCGCGCCTAAGATATTTGTGCTGCATCCCGACGGCAACTTCTGGTGACCGAGGCCGCCGGTTCGGGCCGTTTCTGGACGTTGAGGCGAGCCGTTGCCATGTACTTAGGCGGACTCCAGGATTCGTTCAGCCGGCGCGGTACCCATGCCCAATGCTATCGCGTTCGGGTGGCGTGTCGTTTGGATCGCGTTTTCAGAAACTCCGCGAGCGGTGCCTTCGCGGATGCACTACGGCCTGCTCACTTTCGCACGGATCGCTCGGAGCTCGCCCGCGGCTTCGCGCAAGCGTTCGGGGTCAGGAATGTTGTGACCGTGTACGAGTTCGTTTCGCATTCGACGCAGCGAATGGTACATTGACCGCGTTTGGGGATCTAATTGCAGCGAGTCGATGAGCTGCACGAAGGAGACCTGCTGCGCGATCGAAGACACCGCGACGTTTGCGGCCAGCCTGACCGCTTGCTCAAACTCGATCCACTCCCTGAGAAATAGGCCCATTGCGGAGTGGACATCTGTATCTGACGATTCGGGCGCAACCCGTAGAAGATCGGGATTCGGCCGAGTTGCACGCAATTCCTCGTAGATGCGGTACCGTTCTGTGGCGTTTTCAGAAAGAACGAGATCGACAATCTGCTCGGCGATGGGGCGTTTCTCAAGGTCCGAATGCAGCCCTGGCAGGTAACGGGCTACTCCTTCGGGCGTCGCTTGCGAAATTGCTGCGAGCAAGTCGTACAACAAGTCAACGCGACCAAGCCCCGTTTTCAACGTGCTCGGGTCTGCTAAAGCGTGCAGTTTGTTCAACAAGTGAGCCGCCAACTCGTAGTGATTTTCAAACTTACGTCCAGCCGCTGCGACACGGACGTTCCCTGCGCGTTGAAGCCGTTCGAGTGCGATTTCTCCAGCGAGAATCATTCCATTGAGTTCATCAAGAATGGCGTATTCATCCTCCGAAAGCGCTCCCTGGAATGGCTTGTAAACGAGATCGTGCTCGACCTCCGCCCAAGCGTGCATGAGCACGGAGCCGACCTGAATTTCAATGCGCGCTTCCGCGTACCGTTTCTGCGCATCAGGCAGCGTTGTCTCGCGGAGGCTACCGCGATAGTGGGTTGCTTTGTATCCCGAGAATATTTTCGGATAGGCAGCAGCCGAACCATCGGGAAACGCTTTCGTCTGCGCTAGCGCAAACAGCTCGTCAATGATCAAATCGACCTGCTCACGTTCAGCCGGGAAGTACAATGCGACGCGTACACCAGCCAGGTCGGGAATGTCGTCGTAGATGGACTCGATTTTTGTGTAGTTCTTCCGTCGTGCTCGGGCGCGCACTTTGGGCTCAAGTCGGGCTGCGGACTTCGCTCGAAACGTGACCATCGCTCGAACTCCGGCGGTCTGAAGCCGCAGTTCGAGTTGTTGCGCTGCAAGACGAGCGGCCTGATCGTAGAAGTCATACTCACGCCGGTAGCGGCCTATGAAGTCTTCGACGAGGTCCATGATAATTTGCTGCCCTTGCCTAGCATCCATTGTGCGGCACTCCGACCGCAAACCTTGCCGTGCCGACCGCATGGTTTGAAGCATTGGGACAGACAGCGCCTCGAACCTCCGGCGCAGCCGCGTTCGGCCAGGGCGGCGCTCCAGGGCACGGCGTCCGGTACCTTCACTTGCGTCCAGCCTCGCCACCTCCGCTTCAAGCGGTCCGGGTGGCGCCCAGAGCCGGCGCCCGCCCGTGCTGCGCGTCATCGGTCTCCCTTTCGGGGTACGAGCGCGCGAGGCCCTGAACGCATTCAGGTAGCAGCACAAGTAGCAGCAGATCGCGCCGTCCCATCCCCGACCACGAATCGGGCATAATCTCAGCGCACCCCAGTGGATTCGAACCACTGACCTACGGCTCCGGAGGCCGTCGCTCTATCCAGCTGAGCTAGGGGTGCTTTGGTCGTGTGAGGGACGGTTTCTCGCACGCCACGCGCGCTCGGGCAAGCGGCGTGAATAGCCCCTAAATTCGCGGCACTTTGTTGGCGTCCGCACCGCTGGGGTCAGACCCCGCTCTGCTCGATCCAGCGCCAGGGCAGGGTGCCGTGGGAGAGCGCCCAGTCGTTGAAGTGTTTCAATGTCCAGCCTTCGCCGTCGACTTTGCGGGTCTTCAGGCGCATGACTTCGAGTTTACCGAGGAGGTAGCTCATGGGGACGGTGGGCATCATGGTGTACCAGTTGACGTCGGCTTGGGCGCGGCTGCGGGTGAAGCCCATGTGTTTGATGAGGTGTTTGACGGCGGCTTCGTAGCTGAGTTCGCCGGTGTGGAGGCCGCAGTCGATGATGATGCGGTGGGCGCGCCAGAGGGCGTCGTTGAGTTGGTTGAGGCGGGCGTGGGGATCGCTCACGACGCCGGTGTCGATCGCCATTTGTTCGCACCACAGGGTCCAGCCTTCGTAGAAGACGGAGTGGGCGAAGAGGCGGCGCAGTTTGCTGGGGTGGCGGTTGGCGGTGCAGAACTGGAGGTGATGGCCGATGTACGCTTCGTGCGCGCAGGTGAGGGGGACGCCGTAATGTTGGCGGATTTCGGCGGCTTTTTCGGCGGGTTTGTCGTGGAGTAGGCTGAGGTCGTTGACCCAGAAGATGCCGGTTTGGTCGGGGTCGTAGCAACCCGGTTGGGTGTACGCCGCGGTTGGGAATTGGTGGCGCAGGAATTCGGGCACGAGTTTGACCAGGAGGCGTTCACCTTTGGGCAAGCTGACTACGTTGGCTTTGCGGAAGGCGTCGCGGACTCGTCGCGTTTCGAATTCGTATTCTTCGAATAGGCTCGGGCGTGCGGGCTTCCACTGAGTGGCTGCGCGCTCGAGGATTGCGCGGGGTGAGCCGCGTCCGAGTTTGCGCGCTTCGACGGCCATCTCCGCTTCGATGCGTGTGACCAGTGTTTGCCCGAGTGCCTGCGCTTCGCGCACACCGAGGTCCCAACCGAGGCGCTCGCGGATCAGGGCTTCGAAGCGCTCTCGGCCGACGGCAAAGCCGTCTGCGGGGCCCGGTTTTTTGCGCTGAATCTGCGCAGAATAAGCCTCGAAAGCGGCTTTGCCTTTGGCGATCAGTGCGTCGATCTTTGCGGGCGTTGCTCGTTTTGTGAGTTTGAGCGGTTCCGAGATTGCGTCGAGCAAGCTGGGTGCGCCGGCGCAGCTTTGCTCGGCCATGTTCGTCCACACCGGGATCGGCGCGTCGAGCATCTCCGCGCTGCTCGTCAAATACGCGGGGAGCTTTTGCAGTCGCGATAGGATGGCGTCCGCGGCGGGGCGTAAATCATCGGCGTGTTTGACGACGAGTCCGTGAACGCTGTCGAGCGCTCCGGCGGCCCAGCGCTCGGGGTTGGTTCGATAGGTGCCGCGTTCGCTCGACCAGAGCTCGGTGCGTAGCTCTGCGAGCAATGCGCGGCGATCGAGCCAAGCGTCGCCGCTGAAGTCGACTTCGGGTAAGTCTTCGATCGCGGTGAGCGTTTCGCGGAGGAGCTTTTCGTGGGCGCGATGGAGTGCGAGGGTCGGGCGTTCGAGCTGAGCATCGAATTCGTGGCGACCCGTGCTGGAGCCGTAGCTTGGAAAGTGCGAGAAGCTTTGCTCGACGTAGTTTTCTGCTGCCTTCGCAAATGCTTTCAAGGACGGGTGAGTCACCGCTGCTTGTCGAATCGTGCGCGCCATGGAGAAATGAGCGTGCAGGAGGACGCGGATCACGTCAATCGGGCGAACTCGGCGTATCGTATTGCCTTGGCTCGATTCGCGATCCCTCGCTGTTCCGTAATGGTGCTGCTCGCCGCACCGTTCGTCCCTGAGCTGCTCTCTGCGTGTGGCTCGGCGAGCGACTCGAACGCGATGCAATCGGCAGCCGGCACGAGCGGTTCCAGCGCGGGCATCGCAACCGCACCCTTCGCTGGATCATCGAATGGCGGCACGCCGACGAGCGGCGGTGTAGGTGGCACCAGCGCGAATGGCGGCTCCGCACCCGGTGGATCTCCTTCCGCCACCGGTGGCACCGCAGGTCTCGCAAATAGTGGTGGCAGCGCCGGCAACACAACCTCCGATGGCGGCACATCGACCGCCGGCACCCCAAGCTTCGGTGGCAACGCCGGCTTCTCCCCCTGGCCAGGCGGCAATCAAGTCGTCACTGTCGACCCCGTCAACACCTACGCCAGTGACTTGAGCGGCGTGCACTATGACCCCGCACAAGGTGCCGCTCCCGCCGTCTTATGGGCGGTCCAAAATCAACCCTCTAAGTTATATCGCTTGCTGTGGAACGGCACGACTTGGTCGTCCGACACGAGCAACGGCTGGAGCTCGGGCAAAGCGCTGCATTTCCCCGACGGGCAGGGCTCGCCTGATTCTGAAGGCGTGACCAAGGGCGCACTCGGCAGCACCGGTTTGTACGTGAGCACTGAGCGCGACAATCAAGTGAGCGGAACAAGTCGCCTCAGCGTGCTTTTGTTCGAAGACAGCGCGGCAAACTCGACACTCACAGCGACTCGCGAGTGGAACCTCACCGCCGATCTACCCAAGGTCGGCAGCAACTTGGGCTTGGAAGCCATCGCCTGGGTGCCTGACAGCTATCTCGTCGCGAAAGGCTTCATCGACGAGAGCAAACAGCAGGCCTACGTCCCGGCGAACTACGCGAACCACGGTGACGGCATCTTCTTCGTGGGCATGGAGCAAAATGGCGTGATTTACGCCTTCGCGCTCGATCACACGAGCGGCGCGTTCACGCGTGTGGCCACCATCGAGAGCGGCCACACCGGCGTCATGGACCTCTCGTTCGATCGCGACGTCGGCTACCTGTGGGCGGTGTGTGACGACACGTGTCAAGGACGCAGCAACATGCTCGATATCGACACTCATGCCGGCTCGATCACGCGCGGCAAGTTTTACATTCGTCGTGGCTTCGAGCGGCCTTCGTCGATGCCCAACTTGAACAATGAGGGCTTCACCGTCACGAGTGAGAGCACCTGCCAAGCGGGCTTCAAGTCCGTGTTCTACGCAGAGGATGGCAGCACCATGGGCTTCGCGATTCGGCGCGATTCCATCCCCTGCGGGCCGTTCTTGGGGAACTAGTTGCTGCCGTTCAGGTACTCCGCCACGGCTGCGCTCTCGTTGATCGTGCGCTGGCTGATGCCGGCATCGACGCCGTGATAGCTGAAGGCGTGCAGCATGTTTTGTTGCTCACTCAATTGAGGTTTGCTCGTGCGCGCGAGGTCGAAGCTTGACGTGAAAGCGTTGGCATTTCCGGTGCTCTTCAGATCGAAGGTCTTTTCCGCCATGATGCGCATCGGCAGCGCCGTGTGACAGGCCGCGCAGCTTTCCTGATCGACGGTCTTCTTGGTCGGATTTTCGATCACTAGAGCGTCATCGTAAGCCGCTTGGCGCTCTCCGTCCGAAGCCTGCTCGAGTTGGTCGGCATCCCAGAACAAAGAAAACGGCGCATCTTCCGGAAACACCGGCGTCGGCGGAGCGATGCTGCCGAACCCCTGGATGCCTTGCTTTTGCTCCGTGCTGCCTACGATGCCAATCGGCGTCGGACTCGCGCCGTGGTCGAACTCGAAACCCCGGAACGACCAGCCGCCAGCAATGAACGTCATCTCCAGGGCCGTCACACGACTGATGCGGCTGGCACCGATGTGCGAGAACAACGCCGTTTTCAGCGCTTTCGCGTAAGCGCCTTGAGTGCCCTGCTGACTCAACAGCGGATGCACACCGAGCGGCAAGTCCTTCTGCACCGAGCGCGAGATCTTTCCGAGTTCACGCACCAGCGTATCGAACTCTTCTTTCGGCAAATCGTAGAACACGTGCAAGGCATCGTCGTCGAAGCTGCCCTTGTCGATCGGTTGCATCACGAAGCGCACTTGGCTTCTGCAAGTGCTCCCGCCGAGCGCGGGGAAGCACGGGTCGATGCGCACCGCGACCACGCGCAATCGCGGATGCGTGGTCGCGACTTCCTCGGTTTTCTCGCAACCAGCGACACCCGAGTTCACACAGCCTTTGCGCGCAATCGGACCCACGGTTTGAAATACGCTCAGCGGCAACAGCTCGCCATAACCACCCATGTCGGTTGCTCGATACAACCCATCACCGCTCGCTTCAGGTACCGGGAAGAGAATCGAAACGTCATTCAAGCCGAAGCGCGTTTCCCCGTCGCTGCCCGCATCGCCTCCGGGATCGGGATCTCCGGCGAATCCGCCCGCTCCGCCGGAGCCCGACGAACCCGCCTGGCCGGCCGCACCACCCGCTCCGCCTTCTCCGCCATTGACGTTCGACCCGCACGCAATCAACAAGGTCGCCGCCAAAATCCCCAAGGTTTTGTTCATGGGTGCGGATTGAGCAAACGCTATACCAAAAGGAATATTGAAGAGGGGGCGCTCGCGCTCCCGCATCGCACCTCGCAGTCATGGGTTGTTCCGCACGAATCGCGGCCGCTCAGCAATACGATATCTGTACTGCTGAGCGGCGTAGGTGTGCGCGCGCTGTCGCGCCTTCGGCGCCCCTGGCACAACTTGGCTCAGGCGGATTGCCCGCCATCCACATCCAAGGTGACGCCCGTCACGTAGGAAGCCTCAGGACTCGCGAGAAAAAGCACTGCCGCGGCCACCTCTTCAGGCTGGCCATAACGTCCGAGTGCGGTAGCCGTCTTTACGTACTCACCATAAGGACCGCTGGCTGGATTCATATCGGTGTCGATTGGACCCGGAGAAACCGCATTGACGGTGATCTTCTTGGCACCCAAGTCGCGTGCCCAGCCTCGCGTATAGGCAATCAACGCGGCTTTGCCCGCTGCATAGTCAGCCAACCCGACGAACGGCACGCGCTTACCGACCGTCGAACTCACGCTGATGATTCGCCCTCCTTCGTTCATCACGCGCGCTGCAGCGCGAGTCGTGGCCGCGACGCCGTTCACGTTCACGGCCCATTGCCGCGCGAGCGCAGACTGATCGGCGCTCGCGTCCGCAATGTCACCGAACGCCGCCACGCCCGCGTTGTTGACCAGAATATCGAGACGACCAAAATAGTCGATGACTCGGTTCACGAGCGCCGCGCTTTGCGCGTCGTCACCCTGATCGGCTTGGAACGCGGCCGCGCGCACTCCGAGCGCTTTCAGGTCTTGCACCACGCTCTCGGCCTTCTCTTTTGAATTCGCGTAGCTGATGGCCACGTCCGCGCCCGCGGAGGCCAGGGCGCGCGCGGTGGCCGCGCCGATGCCGCGAGAGCCACCCGTCACCAAAGCCGTCTTACCGTTCAGATTCTTTGCGAAATTCGTCATGCTTACTCCAGTTATTTAGCGATCACTATGTAATGCCTGAGCCCTTTGTAAGGCGTTGCGTGGGGGCGTCAATGGGATTATGTATCGATTACTATGAAAAGTGACGCGAAGCCCCGTGGCCGCCCGCGCTCGTTCGATCGCGAAGCAGCGCTCGACCGCGCGATGTTGCTGTTCTGGGAGCACGGCTACGAAGCCACGTCGTTGTCACAGCTCACGTCGGCAATGGGGATCACTCCGCCGAGCTTGTACGCGGCGTTTGGTGACAAGCAGGCGCTCTTCCTGGAGACCGTCGATCGCTACATCTCGCGTGGCGGAGCTGACACGGATTCGCTGATGGGAAACGCCAAGACCGCGCGCGAAGCGGTGGCCCGGTTCCTCGAGATCAGCGCACAGAACTTGAGCAACCCGCATTTTCCGCGCGGCTGCATGGTGGTGCTGGCCGCGGTCAGCTGTAGTGAGGAAGCGGCACCGGTTCAGCACAAGCTGGCGGCCTGTCGCGCGGGCTGGGAACGGGCGCTCAAAGAGCGCATCGAGCAGGGCATCGCCAATGGAGATGTGCCTGCAGAAGCGAACGCCTCCGCGCTCGCTTCATTCTACATGGCGGTCGTGCAGGGCATGTCCCTGCACGCAAGGGACGGAGCGTCACGCAAACGCTTGCAAGAGATCGCCGAGACCGCGCTGCTCGCTTGGCCATCGAAACGGTCGCGGTAAGCGCCAGCGCCGTCGGCTCTTTTCAGCGTGCGAGCCCGCGCTCTTGGATGATCGCGTTGTTGCGCGCCTCCGCGCGTTGCAGCGTGGGCCGAGCCGCTAGACGCTCGGCGTAAGCCGTGAAAGTCGGGCGCGGCTCGAGCATTTTGAACCGAAGCATGTAGCGCAGGGTTCCGCCAAAGATCACGTCCGCCATCGAAAACGTATCGCCGAGCAAGTACTGGCGATCGGCGATTGCGGCTTCGATGGCCTGCAGCATCGCCTCGTGCGTCCCCCAGCCGGCTTGGCTCGGCTTGGCCTCCCAGTTGTTCATCTTGGCCATCGCACCGGGTTCAATCACGGACGGCGCGAAGAAAGACCAGCGCAAGTAGGTGCCGCGCTTGGGGTCATCGACATTCGGTGCGAGACGACCGAGTGCGTAGCGATCGGCCAAGTACAGGCCAATTGCGGCTACCTCGGTGACCACTTGGTCGCCGTCGGTCAAAATCGGCAGCTTGCCCATCGGATTGAGCGCGAGTACTTCCGGTGCTTTGTGCGCACCCGCAAGCAAGTCCACGAACCGAAGTTCGTGGTCGACGCCAACTTCTTCGAGCATCCACAGCACGGTCGCGGCGCGAGAGAACGGGTGATGGTACAGAACGAGTGACATGAAAAACCTCCTCGAGTCGCCGGCTAGCGTACGCTATTTGTGTCGGTAAGTAGCCTGCTCGTCTAGCGTTTGACGTTCACCGTCGACACCCAGCACGTCCGCCACGCGCACGCGCCCTTCCGCACCGACCCGATACTTGGCGCCGAACGGGTGCGGGCGCGTGCCACCCCCCAAAAATAAATAGAACGGCTGGCCTTGATCGTCGAATTCGAGCGAGACGTACTCCGGCTGCGTCTTGGCGAGTTCACTCAGCAATGCATCCGCAGTTGCCGGCGGGAGCTGCAAGCTGCGCGCAGTGTCCGCCGCAGTCAGCATGCCGCTGCGATTCACGGCCAATGCATATACGGCTTCGACTCTCGCTTGCCGCTCTGCTTCCGCACCGGCGCGTCCCAAGCGACTGCTCGCAATCATCAGTAACGTCCCGACCACGATCGAGACCAACGCAATCGGTGAGCCGAGCGCATAGCCAACGTTGTTCGCTGGCCACAGCAGTTGAAAGAACAGCATCAACGCTGCCGCCAACAGCGAGCCGAAGATCAACACCAACGCGCCGAGCGCGCGCCCCAAGCGCCCACCGAGCTTGGAGGGCTGTCCAGCGAATGCCAGCGCCTTACCCGAGAACGGCGCGCGCGGTTTATCGCAAGCCGAACAGAACGCGAACACGCCCTTGTACAGGATCGGAGCGTTCTGATGGCAATGCGGACAGAGCATTGCCGCGAGTTTAGCGCGCACCCAGGCAACTGGACTACGCCTTAGCAGCGAGCGTGATCGCGCCCACTGGAATGCGACAGCGAAGCTTGCATTCCGAGCGTTCGTTCGGCGTTTTTTTCGGTGCTTCGTGTCGAGCGTGTGTCGAGACGCGCGGCCGGGCCGCATGGTCATGCGATAGCGGCCAGAACGGCAGTAGGCGAATCTGTAGCTAGAATGCAGAACCGGGCAGGGAAGAATCGGGGCTTACCGGATCGTGTTGCGGTCCAGCAAGCGCAGCTCGATGGCAGCAATCACGGCTTCGACCTTGGTGCTAGCACCCAACCGCTCGTAAATCGTGCGCACGTGCGAGCGGACGGTGTTGATACTGAGGCTGAGCGCCAGTCCAATATCCTCGTAGCTGTGCCCGTGAGCGAGCAGCTTCAGGATCTCGAGTTGCCGCTTGGTGATCAGCTCCTCCGCCGTCGGTCCGCCCTCGCGAACGGCCGCCATGCTCGCCGAGCTGCGCCGCGCTCGGTCGAGCACGAGCTGGGAGACGGAGCGCGACATCGGCACCCCGCCTCGAAGCAACTCGCGAATCGCGTCCGGCAGACGGAACACGTCCTGCGTCAGCAAGTAGCCACCTGCGCCGGCTTTGATCAGGGCAGTCACACGTTGCTCGTCGACGGGGCCAGACACGACGATCAGCGGCGCGCGGTAGGCGGTGAGCAGGCGCTTCACCTCGGTGATGTCATCGGGGCCCGTGCGTTGGAACGCCACGACGATGGCGTCGGGCCGCATGCGCGGCAGCTCTTCCCAACCGTTCATCAAGGAATTAGCGACGCGTATCTCGATCCGGGGATCGGCCTTCAGCGCTTGCTCGGCGCCACCACCGTCGAGCCCGACGAGCAAGACTCGGGGGATGGGTCCCTCCGAGGATCTCGGGTTCCCGTTGCGGTTCACCTGGCCACTCGCTCCTACCTCACGGAAAGGGTACGGCCGAAGCTTCGAGCGCCGCAAGACTTCGCCACGTGTTTCGAGCTGGCCGGCAATGGAATTCCCGACTTACTCGCGGTTCACCGGGTGAGTAGCCTGGTCGACGTCGAGTTTTGGTCGCTGATTGGTTGCGAGCGCGAACGTACTCAACTCTCCGACATGTTCAGCGCTTCGTTGGTGCTCGGGGAGGACGATAGCGAGTGCGGGCGCGTTTGGATTCGCGGCACTGAGCAGCCCTTCCGCTCGGGCGACATATTGCTCGCTGAAGCCGACGAGGTACAAACCATCACGCCCACCGACCGGCCGAGCGCGACCTTCACCATCTTCTGGCGTCGGAGCGCGCTGGAAAGCGTGGCGCGGGACTGCGGTTTGTGTGGCCCGCTGCAGTGGACGCTGACTCAGCTGAGCACGCCGTCGCTCGCGGCGGAGTTTGCCGGGCTCCAAGCGCTGTTCCAAGGAAGCGCTGAGCCGGACCTGATTTTACAAGCTTATCGAGCGCTTACCGTATCGCTTTTGCGTGCAGCAAATCACGGCACTGCGCCGCCCGTGCGGCGCAGTGCGTCTCACCCTGGCGTCCGTCGCGCCGTCAAGCGTGTGCGCGAGAGCTTCGCCGAGTCGCTCTCGCTCGATGAACTGGCGAACGAACTCCAGATGTCGAAGTGCCATCTGGCGCGCTGCTTCGAGCGCGCGCTCGGCGTTCCTCCGCACCGCTATCGTCGGCTTTTGCGTCTGCAGGCGGCGCGCCGCTTACTCGAGGCTGGCTGCGCGGTCGGCGAGGCTGCGAGCGAGACGGGTTTTGCCGATGCCCCGCACCTCACCCGCGCCTTCCGCGACTGGCTCGGAGTCAGCCCGGCCGCTTGGGGTAGCGCCTGGCGAGCCAGCGATCCGTGGAGCGAGCAAGCCCCGAAGACGATCGCGCCGCCCAGGCAATTCTGAGCGGCTCACCGGCCAGTTCCCGAGCGTCGACCGCGCGCTCGGGGAGAAGT
>Ga0164309_10000030_pt1 | contig 80633 bp, 61 predicted proteins | sample Whisoiple_247_MG_FD_109984 | JGI IMG/M metagenome (GOLD analysis project Ga0164309, IMG submission 109984) | Soil microbial communities amended with fresh organic matter from upstate New York, USA - Whitman soil sample_247_MG | ecosystem: Environmental > Terrestrial > Soil > Unclassified >... | reverse complement strand
GAGCTCGAGTTGCCTTCGTCCGAGCGAAACCACCGCGCCAAACTCCGCGTCATCGAGCAGCAACGAAAGCAACTGCGATCCAACGAGCCCTGAAGCTCCAGCGATCCAAGCCGTTTTCATCGCCCCACGATAGTCGCAAACTCGCGCCCTCCTACCGCTCACTCGATTTTTGATTGGGTTGATGGTCACGCACCACGTCGCGTTTCGTCCCAGCCTTCGGCGTCGCGGACGAAGGAGAGGGACTAACCGCCGAGCCGCAGAGGACGCAGAGATCTGAGAGAGCGAGGAGATGGGGGGGTTTTCTCTTCGCGGCGATTTGCACCGTTACAAAACACGCGCTTCGACGTTCATTTGGGAACCCCCAAATCTCCCTCAGATCTCTGCGGCCTCTGCGGCTCGGCGGTTCAATCTCAGGGAACGCCCAGGGTCTTCGGAAGGTGATTATTCAATGTTTCTAACTGGATACCTGACGAGAGCTTGCGCGCCGGGGCATGTACAGCATAATGCTGTACATGAAGACACGGGTGACGTTTCGGGTTGCGGAGGATCTCGCTGCGGCGCTGCGTGGGCTGCCGAATCAGACGCAGTTCGTCGAGCAGGCGCTGCGTGAGGCGTTGCGGGATGAATGTCCGGCTTGTGGGGGCACTGGGCGGGTCGCGCTGAGGCGGGTTCGGGTTTCGAACTTTCGCGATGCGGAGTTGCCGCCGCTGTCGCGCGAGGTCGCGTTGCAACTCAAGAGCATCGTGGAGCTTGGGCGGCGCAGTGCAGCGACGAGCGTGGAGCTGACGCGTGTGCGCGGCGGTATGCGTTTCGTGCTCGCGCGCGGGCCCGAAGTTTTGCTTCGAGGGACGCTCGCAAAGTCGGGGAGCCAACTCGGTGCGGCATCGGAGGTGAACTAGTCGTGGCCTTCGTCATTACACGCTTGTGCCGTGATTGCGTGGACGGCGCGTGTGTCGATGTTTGCCCAAAGGATTGCATCCTCGAGCACCGACCCGCACAGGGTGAGTCGCACCTTCCGAGGCAGTTGTTCATCAATCCTTCGGAGTGCATCGACTGCGCGATGTGCGCGCCAGAGTGCCCTTGGGAAGCGATTTTTCCCGACGTCGACGTGCCCGATGCGTTTCGCGAGGACACCGCGCTCAACGCGCTTGCAGACGGGCAGCCCCCCGATTTTCACGTCCCCACGCAACGTCTATTGCAGCACCCATCCGCGGAGCAAGTCGACGCAAACCGACTTCGCTGGGAGACAGAAACAGTGAGCTCGAAGGCGCGCCCCGCCGAAGCCTTCGGCGTCGCGGACAAGGAGAGGACTAACCGCCGAGCCCCAGAGGACGCCGAGATTTGAGAGAGGTGATTGGGTTTGCTCTCCGCGGCGATTTTCGTCGCTGACAACGTGCGCTTCGACGTTGATCGGAAACCCCAAAATCTCCCTCTGATCTCTGCGCCCTCTGCGGCTCGGCGGTTCAAGCTCTCAATCTCAGGGAGCGTGCTGGGAGTCTTTCGGTTCGATCGGCACCGCGCCGCATCGCGGTCGGTGTAGAGTCTGCGGAAACACGATGGGACAGCGCGAGTACCTCTGTTACACGGACGGATCGTGTAAAGCGGCGGACGGCGCAGCGGGCGGCTGGGGGTTCGTGATCAAGCCGCCCAACTCGGAGCCGATCGAGGCGTACGGCAAAGCACACGGCACGCTGGCCAAAGTCATGGAGTATCGAGCCGTGGCGGAAGCGCTCGCGGCTTTGCCAGCGGGCGCAAAGGCAATCGTGTTTTGCGACAATCAGTCTTTGGTGGAGAACCTGAGCAAGCAATTGGCCAATTGGGTGCGCAGTGACTTTGCCAACGTCGATCCGCAGATCGTGGACAGTGCGCGCGGCATTGATGCTTCCATCACTGGCAAGCGCCTAACGGTGCGCTTTCAATGGCTACGCGCGCACAACGGAAACGCGGGCAATGAACGCGCGGACGAGCTTGCCGCCCAGGGCGCCCGCGAGGCCAAGGCGGAACTCGCCATTCGCAAGCGCCCACTACAACGGTGACTTCTTCTCTCCCCCACCGCGCGACGCGACGCCGAAGGCTGTGACGTCTGTGCAGTGGCGCGTGACCATCAACCCAAAAACTCCGATGGACGTTAACCTGTACTCCCCTTGCGATTCGGGAGCACAGCGGCCGGTGCGTCGCACGATTGTCATGACCGTTTGCCGCTAGACAACGCGACGCAGGGGCTCCATTTAGCTGTACCGAAACGGTCCCAAAGGTCCCTCGGTTTCTCAACTAGGAGCTAGAAATGCCTCTCGATCACTACGTCACACTCGGTCGGTCCGGCTTGCGGGTTTCTCCTTTGTGTCTCGGCGCCATGACCTTCGGGGAGGATCTCGGCTGGGGCAGCAGCGTCGAAGCGTCGAATGCGATCATTGACGATTACCTCGGGCGCGGCGGCAACTTCATCGATACGGCCAACGTCTATACGTACGGCCATTCCGAGAAGATCATCGGCGATCATCTCGCGAAAGAGCGCGGACGGCGCGACCGCGTCGTGATCGCGACCAAGTTCTTCGGCGGCATGTTTCCGGGCGACCCGAATAGCGGTGGCGCCAGTCGCAAAGCCATCATCGGATCGCTCGAGAATTCACTACGACGACTTCAGACCGACTACATCGATCTGTATTGGATGCACGCCTGGGACGAGACCACGCCCATCGAAGAGACCATGCGCACGTTGGATGACGTCGTGGCCAGCGGCAAAGTGCGATACATCGGCTTTTCCGACACTCCCGCGTGGAAGTGCGCCGAAGCGCAGACGATTGCGCGCCTTCGCGGTTGGACGCCCTTGGTCGCGCTGCAAATCGAGTACTCGCTGCTCGAACGCACGGTCGAAGGTGAGCTCGTGCCGATGGCTCGCGAGCTCGGGCTCGGGATCACTCCGTGGTCGCCGCTGAAGAGCGGTGTCTTGTCCGGAAAGTACACGCGCGCGAATCACGGACAACAAAAGGCGGATCGCGGCGCCTGGGCCGAGTCGAACCTCAACGATAAGACCTACGACATCATCGACGCGCTGATCGCGATCGCCAAAGAGGTGGACTCGACGCCGGCGCGCGTTGCGCTGGCATGGCTTGCACAGAAGCCGGGCGTTACGTCGATCATCCTCGGCGCGCGCAGCGCGAAGCAGCTGGACGACAACCTGGCGGCGGCAGACCTGGTGCTGAAGACCGCGCAGGTTCAGAAGCTGGATGAGCTTTCGAAGCCGTCGTTGAACTTCCCCGCGGAGTTCATGAACTTCCTGCCGAGCTTTGGCTACGCGGGCACGACGATCAACGGGCGCACGGGCCCGATCGCGCCGTTCGTGCCGCAGAAGGACGGCCCGCGCTACTGAGCGTCGACATCGCAGTCCCGCTTCCAATCAGCCCGCAGACTCGCGATCCACGCGGCTCTGCGGGCTTTGTTGCGCCGCGCGAGCCCATCCACGAGGTGACTCGCGCTTGCGCTCCGTCGCAAAACGCGCGAATCGTCGGCCGCGAGCATGGCATCGACGACTTCTTCCGCCTCACGGTCACTGAGCAGTAACGACTATCGCACGCTGGCCCTGGCGGCCCTAGGCGGCGCGCTCGAGTTTTACGACTTCGTGGTGTTCGTGTTTTTCACGAAGGCGCTCGGTGCAGTGTTCTTCCCGCCAGAGATGTCGGAGTTTCTACGACAGTTGCAAACGTTCGGCATCTTTGCGGCCGGCTATTTGGCGCGTCCCCTGGGCGGCATCGTGATCGCGCACTTCGGGGATTTGCTGGGGCGGAAGAAGATGTTCACGCTCAGCATTTTGTTGATGGCCGTGCCCACTCTCGGCATGGGCTTGTTGCCGAGGTACGCGAGCGCGGGGGCATTCGCGCCGATCGCGCTCTTGTCGTTGCGCATTTTGCAGGGCGCCGCGATCGGCGGTGAGGTACCTGGCGCTTGGGTGTTCGTGTCCGAGCACGTCCCGGAACGCCACACCGGGTTCGCTGTGGGTACGCTCACCGCTGGGCTCACCGCGGGCATTCTGCTGGGCTCATTGGTGGCGACTAGCGTGAACACCGCGTTCACCCCCGATGAAGTGATTGCCTTCGGTTGGCGGATTCCATTTTTGATCGGCGGTGCCTTCGGCTTGCTCGCTGTGTATTTGCGGCGTTTTCTCCAGGAGACACCGGTATTTCAGGAGATGCACGCGGCCCGCAGCTTGAGTGAGGAGCTGCCGCTGAAGGTGCTCGTGCGCGGGCACCTACCGGCGGTGCTTTTATCCATGGCGCTGACCTGGGTCTTGTCCGCGGCGATCGTGGTCGTGATTTTGTTCACGCCGACGTACTTACAGACGGTGTTCAAGGTTGCGCCCAAGGTCTCGCTGCAAGCGAACAGCCTGGCGATCATCGGGCTGACGTGCGGTTGCGTAGTGTTCGGTTTTCTCGCCGATCGCATCGGGAGCAAGTGGGCGCTGTCTTTGGGCAGCTTGGCGCTGCTCGGCGCGAGCTCCTATTTTTACCATGCGCTGCCGCTCGAGGGCTCTGCGCTGTTCTTGGCCTACGCGGTGACTGGCTTCTTCGTGGGCAGCATCGGTGTCGTGCCCTACGTGCTGGTTCGCGCGTTCCCGCCCAAGATCCGTTTTTCGGGTTTGTCGTTTTCGTACAACGTGGCGTACGCGATTTTCGGCGGGCTCACGCCGGTCGTGCTCACGATGTGGTCGAAGAGCGACAAGCTTGCGCCAGCGCACTACGTGGCAGCCCTGGCCTCGTTCGGTTGTGTGCTGGCTTTCGTCAAGCTGCCCGGCACGCGCCAAGCGTGATTGCGTCACTGCGATTCGATCGTTTGCAGCGCCGATCTACACTTCTTCACAAACCGAGCCGCGACGCCGAAGGCTAAGACGCGGCTCGTCGTGGCGCGTGACCATCAATCAAATCCCAGCCCCGTAAGCCGGCGAAAGTTGACAGGAGAGGCAAGTTCGTTGCCCTGGCGCGGCGGCGCAACCACGCAATGCGCCGCGAACGGGCGCGCTCGTTCTTGCGGCAAATCGCAGCGAGGCTGCCGACGCGGGATAGAAGCTGTGCTATCCGGGTCGCAGCTATGCCTGATCAGCTCTCTTCGGACCTGGCCTCGCTGAAGATCGACCGCAATGTGCGACCCAAGGGGAAGAGCCCGGTCGGGACGATCATCGGAGTCGTCATCGCGCTCGCCGCAGCGGGCGCAGCTTATCAATACGGCTTGCCGTTTCTCGAATCCGCAGTGTTCAAGACCGAGGTCGAGATCACCGAGGTGATCACGGTCTCGCCAGCGCAAGCGTCCGTGGAGCTCACTTCGACGGGTTACGTCGTTGCACAGACGACCTCTTCGGTTGCGCCCAAGGTGGCCGGTAAGGTCAAGGTGCAAGCCGTGAAGCAAGGCGCCAAGGTCAAGGCCGGTGATTTGTTGCTCGAGATCGACACGGCCGATCAGAAGGCGGGCATTGCTTCGGCCGATAGCCAAGTGGCGGCGGCGCGCGCGCGCGTTGCAACTGCCAAAGCGAATCTACTGGATATGGAGCAGCAGATGCGCCGCGCGCAAACGCTGTCGGATGCGGGGATTGGACCGAAGGGAACCGCCGAGGATTTGATCGCGCGCGTCGCCTCGCTCAAAGCCCAGGTCACGGCGGCGGAGGCCGACGCCAATGCGCAGGCCGCGCTGGCCGCACAGCTGCGCGTGAACTTGGCCAGCTACACGCTGGTTTCGCCGATTGCCGGCACGGTCGTGAACAAGCCGCCGCAAGTCGGTGAGTTCGTCGGTCCGCAACCCGCCGGTATTGCCATCGATATGGGCGGCGTGACCGTCGCTGATTTCTCCACGTTGATGGTCGAGAGCGATGTTCCCGAGCAGCGCCTGTCACAGGTCAAGATGGGCGGGCCCGCGGAAATCGTGATGGATGCGTTTCCAACCAAGCGTTACCGCGGCAAAGCCGTGGAAGTGACGCCTAAGGTGAATCGCGTCAAAGCGACGGTCACGGTCAAGGTCGCGTTCGTGGACGAGAACGAGGGCGTACTGCCGGACATGGCTGCGCGCGTCAGCTTCCTCAGCGGCGAGCTCGACAAAGAAGCCATGAAAACTCCGCCCAAGACCGTGGTGCCTGGCTCCGCGGTCGCAGACGTACAGGGCAGCAAGGTCGTGTACCGCGTGGAGGGCGGCGTGGTGCGCCTCACCACGGTGACGCTCGGACCAGCAATGGGCAGCGGATTCGAGGTGGTGAGCGGCGTGACCTCCGGCATGCGACTCGTGAGCAACCCGCCGCAAGGCCTGGCGGACGGGCAAAGGATCAAGGAAAGGAACGCGCGATGAGCGAAAGCAACGACGGCAACGGCAAGAGCGACATCATTGCCTTGCGCAAGGTGGGCAAGAGTTTCTGGCGCGGTAAGGAGCGCTTGGACGTGCTGCAGGAACTCGACCTGACGATGAAGGAGGGTTCGTTCGAGGCGCTGATGGGCCCGTCGGGTTCCGGCAAGTCGACGCTACTCAACTTGATCGCCGGCTTGGACGTGCCCACCTCCGGCTCACTGAAGGTGGCCGGCGTCGAGCTGAGCGACATGGGCGAGGGCGAACGCGCGGCCTTCCGCGCCGCGAACATCGGCTTCGTGTTTCAGACGTACAACCTGCTGCCCGTGCTCACGGCGGTCGAGAACGTGGAATTGCCGCTGCTGCTGGCCAAATTGCCGGCCGACGAGCGCCGCAAGCGCGCGCAGACCGCGCTACGCGTGGTGGGCTTGGAAGAGCGCATGAATCACTATCCGCGTCAGCTTTCGGGCGGTCAGGAGCAACGCGTGACCATCGCCCGCGCCATCGTCAGCGATCCCAAGCTCATCGTCGCGGACGAGCCCACCGGTGATTTGGATCGCGTAGCCGCGAACGAGATCCTCAATCTACTCGGCAAGCTGAACACCGAGTTCAACAAGACGATCGTGATGGTGACGCACGATCCGGCCGCGGCCGAGCGCGCGTCCGTTTGCCATCGCTTGGACAAGGGAGCGCTCGCGCTATGACGCTGCTCAGCGTCGCCGTACGCAACATCAGGCGCAGCAAGCTGCGCACCGCGCTCACGTTGGCGGTCGTCGCCATCGCGACGCTGTTCTTCATCCTGCTGCGCACGGTGGTTTGGTCTTGGACCTCGGCCTCTGAATTCTCGGCCAAAGACCGCATCGCCACGCGCCACAAGGTCAGCTTCGTGATGACCTTGCCCAAGCGCTACGCCGAAGAAATTGCGCAGGTTCCAGGCGTAAAAGCCGTTGCTTATGCCAATTGGTTCGGCGCCAAGAATCCGAAGGACGAGAGCGACTTCTTCGCCACCATCGCGACCGACCCCAAGTCGCTGCTGGAGGTCTATCACGAGATTCAGACCACGCCGGCCGAGAAGGAAGCTTGGATCGGCAACCGCCGCGGCGCGTTGGTCGGGGACGCTCTAGCCAAGAAGGAAGGCTGGAAGGTCGGCGACAAGATCACGCTCACCGGCAGTATCTATCCGGGTGATTGGGAGTTCTTCATTTCCGGCATCTACACCACCACCACCACCAACGTGGACCGCTCGACGCTCTACTTTCACTGGGACTACATGAACGAGTCCCTACCCGTCGGGCGTAAAGATCAGGTGGGCTGGATTCTGACCAACATCAATGACGCAGGCGCATCCGGCCGGATCTCGAAAGAGATCGACGCCAAGTTCGACAATCGCGATCTGCAGACCGTGACGATGAGCGAGGCCGCGCTGAATCAGTCGTTCCTCGGCATGTTTTCGGCGATCTTGAAGGCCGTCGACATCGTGTCGGTGGTGATGATCGCGATCATGGGTTTGATCGTCGGCAATACGATTGCCATGGGCGTGCGCGAACGCACCAATGAGTACGGCGTGCTGCGCGCGATCGGCTTTTTGCCCAAGCACATCGCCCAATTCGTGCTCGGTGAAGCCGCCGCCATTGGGCTATTCGGTGGCCTGATTGGCGTGTTCTTCGGCTACCCGTTCGTGAATCTGGGCGTTGGCAGAGCGCTGGAGGAGAACATGGGCAACATGTTCCCGCAGTTCAAAGTGCAGCCCGGCATCGCTGCGCTAGGGCTCGGGCTCGCGGTCGTACTGGCAGTGGCTGCGGCCATTTTGCCGGCGCGCAAAGCAGCATCGTTGAAGGTCGTCGACGCGCTACGGCGGGTCGGTTGAGGAGCTGAAAGATGATCCCCATCTCGTACAACGTGCGCAGCCTGATGGTGCGCAAGACCACGACCTTTGCTACCGCGGGCGGCATTGCGCTGGTCGTGTTCGTGCTCGCTGCCGCGCTGATGTTGTCCGCGGGCGTCAAGAAGACGCTCGTCGCCGGCGGACGCGACGACAACGCCATCGTGCTACGCAAGGGCAGCGGCAACGAACTGTCGAGTAGCATCGAGAACGCGACCGTGAGCTTGATCCTGGCCGCTCCCGGCGTGAAGCGCGACGAAACCGGTGCGGCGCTCGGCACCGGTGAGCTGGTCGTGGTCATCGCGCAGCAAAAGCTGAGCGCCGAGCCGGGGCAAGTCTCGAACATCCTCGTCCGCGGCGTGAGCGAGAACGTGTTCAAGGTGCGTCCCGAGGTGCACTTGATCGCGGGCCGGGCGCCCAAGCCCGGCACGGACGAGTGCCTCGTGGGCAAGGGCATCGCCGGTAACTTTCAGGGCATGAACTTGGGTGGCAAGTTCGACCTGAAGAAGAATCGCCCCGTGGAAGTGGTGGGTATCTTCGAGGCTGGCGGCTCGTCGTTCGAGTCCGAGGTGTGGGCAAATCTCGACACGGCGCGCACCTCGTTCGGGCGTGAGGGTCTGGTTTCGTCGGTGACCGTGCGCCTCGAATCGCCGGCCAAACTCGACGGCTTCAAAGCCACGGTCAGCACCGATAAACAGCTTCAGCTCGAGACCAAGCGCGAGACCACGTACTACGAGGATCAATCGCAGGGCACCGCGCTGTTCATCGCCGGCATGGGTTGGGTGGTGTCGGTGTTCTGCGCGTTCGGCGCGATGCTCGGCGCAATGAACACCATGTTCGCGGCCGTCGCTCAGCGAAAGCGCGAGGTCGGCACGCTGCGCGCGCTCGGCTTCTCCAAGTTCGCGATCTTGTTTTCGTTCGTCGTGGAGTCCACGTTCCTGGCGGTCGTGGGCGGGCTCGTGGGTCTGGCCGCGTCGCTGCTGCTCAGCTTCGCGCGCATCTCGATGATGAACTTCTCGACTTGGCAAGAAGTGTCATTCTCGTTCGCGCCGACTCCCCCGCTCTTGATCGGCTCTCTGGTCGCAGGCGCATTGATGGGGATCCTGGGCGGCTTCTTGCCGGCGCTCAAGGCCGCCGGCATCTCACCCATTGAAGCGATGCGCGGCTGAGCCGCGCTCTCAGGGACAAATACCAGCCAGAATTGCGGCGACGGCGCGCTTCGCGTCCGTCGCCGTTCATTTACTTGCGCGGCGCACGCCGACGTCGCTGAAGCAAAGCTGCGCTCAGCAACAATAGCGCTGCATAACCCGGTACTCGCGCGCCCCGACCCATGGTGCACGTGCACCCGGCCGAATCTCCGGGCTGCATCGAAGTTCCACTGCCTGCGCCGGCAGGCGCAGCGCCTTGCCCCGCGTGGCTCGTCACGGCGCTGCCACCGACGGCACTGCCAGCGGGCGCATTGCCACCGACCGTGCTGCTGCCGCCGTTGTCGACGTCAGAGCTACCTGCGATACCCGACGCGCCACCAGCGGCACTCGCCGAGCCGCCGCTGGACGGAGATGGTCCAGCGCCCGCATTGCCTTTGCCAGCGCTGCCGTTGCTGCCACCAGACGCGCTGCTCGAACCACCCGTGCCCCCCGTACTGCTCGTTGTTGCCCCGTATTCATAGGCGCCCAGATCCGGAGCGCTGCCAACGAACGGCAACCCGACGTCGGTGCCTTTGTCGATCAGCGGGCTGTTTGCTTTCAACTTCAGAAAGTCCAACGCTGGCAAGCTGCCATCGGCTTGGCGCGGTCCCATGAAGCCCGTGTCGGAGGTGCTCGCGAAATCGCCGGTCGCCTCAGTGATGTTCAGATCCCAAGTGTTGAACATCGAATCGACCCCCGACATGTTCGTATTCTTATTGGGGAAGCCGATGTTGTTGCGCATTTTGTGCGCGAGCGCGCCGCTCAGCGTGATCGTGGTCCCTGAGTCACCCGCGGGGCTGGCGAGCATGTTGTACTGAACGGCGTTCATGTACGACGTGTTGTTCAGCCACGTGTTGCCACCCGAAGAGTGGTTGGCATAAAAGCCCGCAGCGCGGTTCTTCCACGCGACGTTGTGCTGCAGAATGTGACGGATGCCAGTGTCGCTGCTACCGGCTTTGAAGCCGTTGCCATTGCCGTCAGCGGGTTTGCCGGAACCCCCGTTGCTGTAGCCGTTGCTGATGGCCCAGCTGTTCTCGATCAGGACCGGGACCTCCTGCTGGATCAGGTCATAACCGTCATCGGAATCGATCCAGGCACGGCAGCCGCGAATGATCGTGCTCGGCCCGGTCGTTTGGTAGTGCACGCCGAAGCCGTCGGCATTTTGGCCGTCACCCTGGCTGCCGTCTTTATCGTAGTTGTCGTGCGAATCGCAGTTCAGGATCAGGTGCCCGCCGTTGCCCTTGGAGATGAATAGGCCGGGCCCGAAGTTGTGATGAATGTTGAGCAGCTCGAAGATGTTGTTGCTCGCCCCCTCGCTGCGAATTGCGTCGTTCGAGTGCGCGCCGCTCGCGCCAACCGCGCCGTTGGCGACCTCGAGCCCTTTCAAATGCAAAAAGCTGCCGCTGACCAAGATGGTTGGCGAGTCCACCGCGGTGTTCGTGGACACGTACTTCGAGAAGTCGAGCACGGGGACCTCAGCCTGGTAGGCCCAGAACTTGATTCGCTCCGTGTCTGACTTGCCGCTCTTGTTGAGCTTGATTTGCTTGCTGTTCTGGTAGGTGCCACCGCGCAGCCAAACGGTGTCCCCCGCAGCGGCGACGTCGTTCCCTTTTTGTAGGGTCGCGAATGGTGCGGCGAGGGTGCCTGCGTTCGAGTCGCTGCCGGTCGGTGAAACGTAGTACTCGGCGGCCTCGGCGTGGGCGACCGAGCAAAGGACAGCCAACAGAACGGCAGCTTTCATTGCTTCGAAGAAGGGGCCAGCCCCTCGATAGCTTGCCAGCGAACGACAGCCAAGAGTCTATTCCCCATAGGCTCTTGGCGAAAGCCGCACGAAATTCCCCTCAATGCTGCAAAAAGCGTAGGTCGTCCACCCACACGTCGTAGGGCGTGTCTTCTGGGCGAATCAAAAAAGCCAGGCTGTGCAAACGCTTGGTATCGAGCGGCGGCTTGCCGATCCCCCGCTGACGCAGCTCAGTCCACCGCACCTGATAGGTGCGAAAGCCCGATTCGAGCTCGATCTTGGCGACGTGCGGGTTATGGCAATCGGATTGACAATCTCCGCTTTCAGCGATCGGAATCACCGACCGTTCCCGTGCCGCAAAGTAGATGCGACCAGGACCGCGCGCCTGAAAAGATACGCCCGCGTAGCGAGAAGCGTCGTAACACGCGGGGCGAAAGTCGAACTCAATCGTGGCCCCCCAGTCCAAGAGCTGCCCGCCCTTGACGTGTTGTGCCAAGCGATTTGCGCGCGTCGCGTCGGGACGTGGCACGGGGATCAGCGCGGGCGCCGTACCCGGTGCGTCAATCTCGCGCGGCCAGCGCCAAAATCCGGCCCGCCCTTCCAAAGGACGGATCGCGTCATCGCCGTCCTCGAAGTCGTCAATCAAAGGCTCGCTGCCCGAACCTTGCGCGGCCGAAAGACACGGATCGACGGCGGGCAAAGCGGCTTGCGCGAGAGTGGGCGACGTAACCGACGCTGCGGAAGGCTTGCTCGAGACGGCAGAATGTTCGGCGGCAATCGGCACATCCGCTGCTGGCGGCTTGAGCGCGAACAGCACCAGCAATACGCCCGCCGCGAGCAGCACGAGAGCGCCCGCGGCAGCGCGATAGCCGCGAGGCCGCGTCGGCAAACCGGCGAGCCGCTCGAGCCTGCTCCGATAGGCAATTTGATCCAGAACGCGCTCGCCGAGCTCGGGAGGCGGTGTCTCCTCGCGAGCGGCATCGAGCAAGCGCTCGAAGGCCCTGCGGTCGTCTTCGCTTTCGGTGGTCATCGCGTTGCCCTCGGGCGCGCACGCAGTCTGCGGACTGCTACTTCGAGTGATTCGCGCGCGCGCCTCAAACGCGACGCGACAGTGCCCTCGGGAATGTTCAGTACTTCAGCCACCTCGGCGCGCGTCATCTGCTCGAGCTCCGCCAAGACGAACACGGCTCGTTCCAGCTCGTCGAGAGTCGCCAATGCTTCGTCGAGCAGCGCGCCGGCGCGGCGAATGTCCACCGCTTCGTCCGGCAATGGCGCGTCGCTGATGCGCTCCTCCACGTCCAACCCTGAACTGACCGAGCGATGCCACTTCGATTGCTTTCGATCGGACGCCACGCGCAGCGCCGTGGAAACCAAGAACGATCGCTGGGCGCGCTCTGGCACGTCGTCGAAACGCTGCGCCAAGACCCAAAAGACGTCTTGCGACGCGTCTTCGGCGTCGGCTGAACCGAGCCCCGTGCGACGCAGCACGCGCCAAACCAAACCCAAGTGATTGGCCACCGCGACACGCAGTCGCCCGTCGTTGCGCGGCATCCGAACCGCGGGCGCGGGCGCAACGACCTGCAACTCCAGCGACGGTTTGCCGGCCAATGTCTCGATGCTCGGGCACGCGAAACTGGGGAGATGAGCCGCCACGCCCCTTAGATGGAAGGAACGGAGCGATCCGATCGACAAAAGCGACGGCGTGCGAAGATTCTGGATCAGCCCCGCACAGGCCGAGGAAGCAGCCGTTTGACAAGCCGGCCCTCCTCCGACAAGGAGTTGACGTGGCCGACGCCTCGCTTTTCGACACCGCGCTGCAACTCCATCGAGCTGGAGAGCTCGACCAGGCGGAACGCCTCTATCGCCGCGTGCTCGACCAAACGCCCAACCATAGCGACGCGATGTTCCGGCTCAGCGAGCTCGCGCTGCGCTCGGGCAAACGCGAACGAGCGGCGGGGCTACTCGAGCGGGCGGTGCGGATCGACTTCAGCAACGCCTTCTACTTCTCGAGTCTGGGCGCGGTGTACCGCAGTCTCGGACGGCATCGTGAAGCGGCGGGCATGTTGCTCATGGCCATCGCTCGCAAGCCCGATCTTGCCGACGCAGTGTTCGAACTTGCGCTGACATTCGAGGAGCAAGGCGACGCGGAGGCGGCGGCCGCGTGCTCCGAACACGCGCGGGCACTCGACCCGAATCGGGCAAGTACAGGCGGGAAACCAGCGAGCAGCGGCGATACGAATCCGCAGCAGGGCGATCAAGCGGGCATGAGTCCCGCCGAACTGCTCGGAGCGCTCGCCGAGACGCTTCGCCTCGGCGGCAGCGCCGAGCAGGCCAGCATTTGGTACCGAATGGCGCTGCGGCTCAATCCGCGCATGCCCAACGCGCACACGGCGCTTGGCGCAATCCACGCGGATGCGGGCCGCTTCGACGAAGCGATCGAGTATTTTCGAACTGCACTCGAGCTCGACGAGAACTTCCACCCCGCGCGCGGTTTTCTCGCGACCGCGCTCGATGAAACCGGGCGCATCGAGGAAGCGCAGGCAGCCTACCGTGAAGCAGTCGCGCGCTGCCCTGGGGATCCGGTGGCCCACAGTGTCTTGCTGTTCAACATGCCGTTTTGGCCCGGCGTCAGCGCAAGCGATATCTCGGCCGAGGCTGCAACGTGGAATGCTCGTCACGCGCGACCGCTGAGCGAACGAGCGTCGCCGCCGAACGTCGATCGCGCACCGGAACGGCGCCTGCGCATCGGCTACGTGTCACCTGATTTTCAAACGCACGTTCAGTCGCTGTTCACGATCCCCCTGCTGCAGAATCACGACCACGGTCGGTTCGAGATTTTTTGCTACTCCAGCGCGGACAAGGCGACGCAAGAGAGCGCGCGCATTCGCGGCTACGCGGATGTCTTTCGCGACGTGCTCGCGCTCGACGACGCCGCACTCGCCGCGCTGATTCGACGCGATCGCATCGATATTTTGGTCGATCTGACCATGCACATGACCGGCCGCCGATTGCTGGCATTTGCGCGGCGCCCTGCGCCAATTCAGCTGTGCTGGCTCGCCTACCCGGGCACGACGGGACTCGAAACGATGGACTACCGTCTGTCCGATCCGTTCCTCGATCCGCCCCATTCCGACCCCAGCGCGTACTCCGAAAAGACGATTCAGCTTCCGGACACGTTCTGGTGTTACGACCCGCTCACGGACGTGCCCGAGGTGAGCGCGCTGCCCGCGCTCACGAACGGCAGAATCACCTTCGGCTGCTTGAACCATTTCCGCAAACTCAATGCGGACGTGTTGCGCCTCTGGGCAACCGTGTTGCTCACCGTACCCCAATCGCGCCTCTTGCTCCTGGCTCCGGCAAAGAGCGCACGCGACCGCGTACACGCGCTCTTCGAGGCAGCCGGTGTCGAGCGCGCTCGAGTCGAGTTCGTCGATCGCAGTGGGCGGCTCGACTACCTGAGTCGATATCGTGAGATCGACATTTGTCTCGATACCTTCCCCTATAACGGGCACACCACGAGTCTCGACGCGCTGTGGATGGGAGTGCCGACCGTGACGCTCACCGGCCAGACCGTCGTCGGCCGTGCCGGCGTCTCGCAGGCGTTGAATCTGGACCTATCCGAGCTGATCGCGACGACGCCCGAGGAATTCGTGGAAATCGCGAGCGGACTCGCTGGCCACCTCGAGCACTTGAGCGAGCTTCGTCGCACGTTGCGCGAGCGGCTTCGGCAATCGCCGCTGATGGACGGACCGCGCTTCGCTCGCAATCTCGAAGCCGTTTACCGTGACGTGTGGCGTCGCTTCTGCGAGCGCGAGTCTACTTAGCGCGATCAGCGGCGCCGCGTGCTCCCATCTCTAGGGAATGCGCCATTCATTCACGGAAACCTTGCTCAGCACTCTCGTCCTCCTTGCTTGCGGCTCCGCGCTCTCCGGTTGCGCCGCGACGCCCGTCGCTGCCACTGACGGCAGCCAGCAAAGCACCGGCAGCGCGCCCGGCAAGAGCGGTCCGGGAGTGACCGCGAATTGCCAACCGGAGGCGACCGAAATGAACGGCGCGTATCGACACAACAACAATCAATGGGGCCGCAACAAAGTGAAAGGCAAAGCCGAGCAATGCTTGCTCACTCGCGAACACGCTGGACACACCGAGCGAGGCTGGACTTGGAACTGGCCCGGCTTCGACCCCACGGTGTTCGCTTATCCGGAGATCGAATTCGGTTGGAAGCCGTGGAGCGGCGGCAAGAGCACCGATCCTCGATTCCCCGCGAAAGTAGCTGAATTGCCGGCGCTTTCACTGAACTACGAAGTCGAAACCGTGGCTGATGGCAGCTACGATTTGGCTCCCGAAGTTTGGCTGATGAACGGCCCTGGACCGTTCGACGCCGCCAACCCCAAGAGCATCACCACGGAGATCATGTTCTGGATGGACTACGCAGAGGGCGCTCGTCCCGCGGGCGAAGTGATCGAAAAGACGACCATCGCAGGCGTCGAGTACGAGCTGTGGAAAGCCGACAACATTGGCAAAGACGCCAATGGCCAAGGCTGGGTGTTGCTGTCGTTCAAGAGTCCAACCATTCAACGCAAAGGCACGATCCCGATCGATGCCATGTTGAAGCACTTGGTCGACTCGAAGCAGGTGAATCCGAACGACTACTTGGGCAGCGTCGAGTTCGGGAATGAAGTGATGGGCGGCTCGGGAACGACTTGGGTGAAGCGCTTCGACGTGCAAGTCGGCGCGCCGTAACGCGACGCCGAAGGCTGCGCCGACACGCGACGCGACGCGTGACCATCAAAACATAACCCCTTAGAGTGACTAACCCTCGAGTCGTCCGAGCGCATCATTGCGTATTTGCGACCGAGCACGACTGGCATGTTGGGTTGCCCAGCGACACTCGCGAAGAGCGGTGTCGCTGCCCCTCATGAATGATTTTTCGGGCGTCTGAAGACGCGAGCTCGACCAGTACGTTTTGAGCGGGTTTTCGAGCTGAAAGTGAACCGTCTGTCCTACGATGTGTGACACCGTTTACTGAAGCGCGGCATTCACGCAGATCGGTAGATTAGGTCAAATTCCTTTCTAGAGTCTTTTTTCCACCACGAGCGCCATTATCCGTCGTTGTTTTGAAGCCAGCCGGGAGAAGTTCGGTGAAGCATGCGAAAAAACTCATCTCACGGGGTTGAAGTGGGTCCGCTACCTTCTGGGTAGGTAGTGCTGCGCGAAAATCAGTGGGTTTCCAGCCGGCGGAAAAACAACCCTGTAGTTTTTAGGTGATCGTCATGAAAGAAAAACGGTTGCGGTCGTTAGTTGGTTTGGGGGTACTGCCCCTACTAGCAATTGTCGCGTGCGGTTCGAGCACGGAGACCCACGGAACTCCCGGCAGCGGGAATACGGGCAATACGCCCGGCGTGGCGGGTGGTACCTCGGTGGGGCCGACTGGTACCGGTGGCGGCGATGTGGGCCCGACTGGAACGGGTGGTACCGCCATCGACATGCCGCCGAGCAATGACGTGTGCGTGCCCGGCATCCCGGTGTCTACGCAGATCCCGTTGATGCTGAATCGTCAGTACTCCAATGTGGTTCGTGACCTGCTCGGCGTGACGGATGTGGGCGGCCAGCAGCTCACCGACCTGCTCGTCGGCGACGCTGACCAGATGACCCCCGCGGCTTGGAAGGTTTACCAAGACGTCGGCACCAAGATCGCCGCCCAGGTGATGGCTGGTGCGAACAAGAGCAAGTTCATCAGCTGTGACCCGGCCGGCGCGGCCGGCGCGGACTGCTTGAAGACCACTATCTCGACGTTCGGTCGCAAGGCGTTCCGCCGCGCCCTGACGCAAGAAGAGGTCGATTCGTTCATGACCTTGAACTCCGCGAGCCCCGCCGGAACGCCGGCTCAGGTTGCCGAGGCGATCCTAAACGCTTTCCTGATCTCGCCGTCCTTCTTGATGATCCCCGAGTTGAACATCGAGACCGATGCCAGCGTGCCGAACGTTGCCACTGGGAACGCCGCGTTCAAGCTCTCGTCGCAAGAGGTTGCAAGCCGTCTCTCCTTCGTCCTCTGGGGCTCGGTTCCGGACGACACGCTCAACGCCGCAGCTGATGCGAATCAGCTGCAGGACAAGGGTGCGATCTTGACGCAAGCCAAGCGCATGATCGCCGTCCGCGAAAAGACCGGACCGTTCGTGTCTGCCTTCCACGATGACTGGATCCAGCAGAACAACTCGAGCGCGCACTGGTTCAAGAACCCGCACGACAAGACCAAGTTCCCGGACTACTCGGACGCCCAACAGGTTGCCAACAAGGCCGAGCTCGACAAGTTCTTCGAAGAAGTCGCGTACACCAACGGCTCCTTCAAGGACCTGCTGCTCAGCAACGTCGGCTTCGTGAACAAGGACAACGCCGTCCTGTACGGCCTCGACCCGTCCAAGTACACCGCGGACTTCACCAAGGTCACGCTGGACTCGGCCACGAACCCGCGCCCGGGCTTCCTGACCCGCGCCGGCTTCTTGAGCTCCTACTCGGGGTACGACGTGACCAGCCCGATCCTCCGCGGCTCGTTCATGGCGATCTGGATGCTCAGCATCCAAATCGGCGCGCCGAACCCGGCCTTCGCGATGCAGACCGTCATGGGTGACTTCAAGACCCAGCGCGCGAAGATCGAAGCGCTCACGCAATCCGGTGCGCCCTGCAAGAACTGCCACGAGGTCTTCAATCCGCTCGGCTTCGTGATGGAGAACTACGACAGCATCGGCCGGTGGCAGACCACCGACGCGCTGGGTGGTGCCATCGACCCGAAGGCCACCGTCAACTTCGGCAACGGCCTGGATCCCAAAGAGATCTCGAACCCGGTCGACCTGATGAAGGCGATTGCCGCTGCACCGAAGGCGCAAGAGCTCTACGCGCAAGCGTGGGTTTCCTTCGCGACTGGCCGTCAGCCGAACGGCAACGACAAGTGCGACGTGGACCAACTCAAGATGAAGCTGTCTGCCGACGGCTACTCCATCCTCGGCCTACTCGGGGATCTCACCCAAACAGCCGCCTTCACTTCGCGCGTCCGCGGCTCCACGATGTGATTACTCCCGCGAGGAATTTCCGAAAATGAACAAGCTCATCAACCGCAGAATTGTCCTCAAAGGCCTGGGCGGCGCCGCCATTGTGGCGCCGATCTTCACCTCTCTCCTCCCGCGCGAAGCCCGTGCCCAAGCCGCCACCAAAGCCAAGGGCATGGCGATCATGTTCACCTATTACGGGTGCATCACGAACAACTGGTTCCCCCAGAAGCTCGACGGCGACCTGCTCGAGAGCGACCTGACCGGGACCAGCCTCGCCTCGCTCGGCCCGCTCGCGAAGAAGCTGCTCATGCCGCGCGGCATGCGCACCATGAACGAGTGGACGGCGAACAACAAGGGCGCCGGTCAAGGCCGTGGTCAGGGCAATGACTCGCACACGCAATGTGCCGGTACGGCTTTGACGCTGCAACCGGTCACGCCGAACAGCAACGACCCGTTCAGCTTCAACACCGCGACCAAGTTCAACGCGACGCCGCTCGGCATCTCGATGGACCACATCATGGCGCAGCAGCTCAGCCCGCAAGGCACGCCGCTGTTCATGCACGTGGCTGGGGCAAAGTCGGTCGGCGCACAGGCCGCCATCTCGTACAACAAGGTGGACGCGAAGGGTCAGTTCCCGCCGGTCAACTCGACGACTGCGTATCAGCAGCTTACCAGCCTATTCAAGACCGGTACGCCGATGAACGCCGACACCTGGGAAATCCAGAAGGGCAAGAAGTTCGCCGATATCGTCAAGGGCGATCTCGATCGTCTCAAGAGCAAGGATCTGAGCAAGTCCGACAAGGCCAAGCTCGATGCTTGGATCGAGCTGGTCAACACGGTCACGGTGGCCGTGTCCAACCAGTGCAACCAGCAGCTGGCGGATTCACTGAAGGCGTCCAGCAAGATGGGCACGGGTACCAGCGGTGACGTCGTGACTCGTCAGATCAGCGACGGCATGGACAACGCTGACTTGTACATGGCGATCGCGGCGCTCTCGATTGCGTGCAACGCAAACCCGGTGATTCTGCTCCAGTTCCCGAACAACTTCACCTACACCGGTCTCGGCATCAACGCTGATTCGCACAACCAGTCTCACCGTCTGGACAGCGCGAACATGTCGGGTCCGTGCGTGGCGAACGCGGTCGCGAACTTGAAGAAGATCGACACGTACTACGCCCAGAAGTTCACCAGCCTCGCGAAGTACCTGGACAGCGTTCCCGATGGCGATGGCAAGACGCTGCTCGACAACAGCGTGGCGTTCTGGCTGAACGAGCTGTCCGACGGCAACGCGCACAACATGAACAACACCCCGCTCATCCAAGCGGGTAGCGGTGCCGGTTACTTCAAGACGGGCAAGATCATCAACCTCGACGCCGACGCCAATCCGACGGGCACGGCGACCAACTACCTCGGCCGCAGCCTCTCGCAGTGCGTCGACGGTACGACGACGATGGCCGACGGCGTGAGCCAAGGCACGGGCACCGAGGCGAAGTACGGCAATCAGCCGATCAACAAGTACTTCTGCAACGTCATGACCGCGATGGGCATCAAGGCCGACGCGATGGGCTTCCCGGCAAAGGGCGGTCCGGCCAGCGAAGTCACGCACTTCGGCTACTCCGACAAGACGTCGGACTTCGCGGGTGGCCAAGGCGCAGTGAAGGACGCCGCCATCCACGATGCAGGCGGATTCGTGAAGCTCAAAGCGTGATCGGTTGAGCTGACGGATCGCGACGAAGCCCCCTCTGCAAAGAGGGGGCTTTTCGCTTTTTGTGCGCTACTATCGAAACCAAAGACCGCCGTCGATGAATTCACGTGCCGCTCCGGTCACGCTCATGTTCGCGAAGTCTCTCGCTCTCCTCGTTGCCTCGTTCGCTGTCGCTTGCTCCGGGAGCGATCAACCGGGCGCGTCCCCAGTCGCTCAAGGTGACTCGCGCTTGTTCGTTCCGGAGAACGTCGGCGTCAGCCAGCACATTGGCAACAACAGCTCCTTCAACGTCACGGCGTTTACGCTCAGCCCAGGCTCGGACGGCCTCGATTTCTACGCGGCGGTCAAGTACGCGGGCACAGTCGTCGCCTGCAACAGCTCGTTTACAGTCGAGCTCCACGACAAGGACGATGAAATCGTCGCCACGAGCATCAGCGGCCTAATGGCGCGACGGTTCTATCGTTTCGCGGCCAGCGCGGGCCCGCTCGCCGGTGACGTTGCTGGTTGCGTGAATCCTGGTGACGTGACCGAGGTGGCGATCAAAGGCTTGTCTCTGGATCCGCCCAACGCTGAGGTGCGCAGCGTGATCTACCAAACCACCTCGTGGGCGAATTTGGATCTCGAAGCGATCGCAGGTGTCTCTCTCATGAGTGTCTCGGCCGTGACACAGGCCGACGGAGTCGCCTACAAGGGTTCGCTAGTGAATGGCCTCAGCACGACGCTGAGTAACCCCACGGTCGCCGTCTACCCGGTCAACTCGGTTGGTCGCCCCCTCGGCGTCGCGTATGGAGGGGTCACACTGGAGCTTGCGCCAGGCGCTAGTTGGGACTTCGAGACCAGCACCGTCGGCGATCCGGGAGTGGGCTTCGAAGCCTACCCGATGGGCGGCCCTTGAGGTAACAATGGCCGACAGCAGCATCAAAGGAGGAAGAGTGTTTTCTGTATCTCGACTGCGCGTCTCGCAAGGGTTGATGGTGCTTGCCACCGGAGCTTCGCTCATCGCGTGTCGCAAAGACGCGCCCAAAAAGGAGCCGGAGAAACCCGCGCCCGTGCTGGTGAAGAAGAGCCCTGCGGAGATCAAGCAGCTCGCCGACAAGGCGACTCAATCGCTCGAAGAACTGAAGCCGGTGCTCGCCAGCCTCTCCGAAAAGTACAAGTCACTCCACACCAAGTTCGATCCGTTGCCCCCCGACCTTCCCGACTTCGAAGAAACCCGTGGAAAGTTCAACGGCGCCGACGAGGGCGTGGGGCGGATGAATGCCAAGGTGCCATGGCTCACCGGGCGAATCGACGCTGCGGTGAAAGCCGGTGACGGTGCCGAGCTGGAGGAGATCAACCAGTCCATCGCCAACACGACCGGTGACGTGGACGAGGCCGTGAAGGTGTACATGGAACTGGTCCACGAGGTGATGCCCTTCACTCGCGCCGCCGAAGAGTACGAAGCCAACAAGCAAGGCCAGTGCGCTTCGGACAAGATCGGACCGGAGGCTGTGTCGAAGAGGTTGTCAGCGACGCATTAGTTCGAACTCCCGCGCGGCCGCTGCGGGGAACAGCGTACCCGCAAGCCTGCGCCGCTTCGCGACGCAGGCTTGCTCAGCGACTTCACATGGGAGCGCCGCTCGCGATCCAAGATTGGATCGCAGCGACATCCGCGGTCGGGATACACGCCGGATTGTCCTCGGGCGTGTCCCCTTCGAAACAGGATTGGTACGGCATGCGCTCGGTCTTCTTCGCCGTGCCGCAGTCCTTCTGCAAGATCGTGACGAGCGCACTTTCGGCCGGGCTGGCCTTGTTCACGAGCGGGCCGCAGTTCGCCGTAACGTGCGTGGTCAGGGTCGTGTAGAGCGAATCATCCACCTTCATTTGCAAAGGGTTGCCCTCTTGCCCATGACAGCCATTGCCGAAGCAAGACTTCGCGATGATGCCTTTGACGGTAGCGAATGATGCGCCCGTGCTCGGTGCGCTGCCGCCCGTACCAACGCCACCCGCGGCAGGAGCGCTGCCGCCTGCACTGGTACCGCCGGACCCCGGGTGACCACCTGCGCTCGTCCCTCCAGAGCCGCCGGAAGTAGTGTCCGAGCTGCAACCGGCGAGGAAGGAAAGAACGACGAAAACGACTGGTGCGGTGAAGTGAGACGATTGGAGTTTCATGGGTTCAACCAAGGAGTGAAGTTAGAAGCACTATAGCTTCCGTCGGGGTTGGATCAACTCGGAAGGGCGAAGAGTTCGATTTGCGAGCGAGGCGACAATGGCATAGTGGGCGCGACATGACCGGACGGAAAACGAACATCTGCCTCAACATGATCGTCAAAAACGAAGTGAAGGTGCTTCCGCGCCTCATTCGTTCGGTCAAGGATTACATCGACTACTATGTGATCGTCGATACCGGTTCGAGTGACGAAACGATCGCGTTGATTAAGCGCGAGATGAGCGCACACGGTATCGACGGCGAAGTGCACGAGCGACCGTGGGTGAACTTCGGCGTGAATCGCCAGCAAGCGCTCGAACTCGCGATCGCGGCGAACAAAGCGGACTGGCTGCTGTTCATCGATGCAGATGAGGAACTCGTCACCTCCGACCCGAAGTTTTTCGAGAAACTCGAACCAGGTGTGACTTACGAGATCGAGAAACACCAAGGCGAGCTTCGCTACGCGGTTCATCACTTGGTGAACGTGCGAATTGGCAGCTATCGCTGGGAGGGCCCCGCCCACAACTACCTCGTCGACTTGGGAGGCGACCAGCGTTACGAGGTCAGGAAGGACGTCTGGATCCTCTATCACGACGGCGAGGGTGCCAAGTCACACGGGGTCACCCAAGAGGAGAAATTTCTCCGCGATGCGCGGCTGTTCGAGGCGGAGCTCGAGCGCAATCCGAACGACGCGCGTAGCCAGTTCTATCTCGCTCAGTCTTACCGGGACGCGGAGCAGTTCGAGCGCGCGATCGAGTGTTATAAAAAACGCGCCGCGATGGAAAACGGCTTCGATGAAGAGCGCTTCATGGCGCAGCTCGAGGTGGGACGGATTTGTCTGCAACTAGAAAAATCCGAAGCAACCGTACTGAGTGAGCTGCTCGCGGCGTATGCGCTGCGCCCCATTCGCGCGGAGCCGCTGTTCGAACTCGCTCGCTTTTATCGGCAAAAAGGCGGCTACGCGATGGCGACGCTATTCGCCAAAGCGGGGCTGCAGACGCCTCGCCCGGACGACCGCCTGTTCGTGGTCGAGAGCGTGTACAGCTGGAGATTGCTGGATGAGCTCGCCGTCGCCGCCCACTGGGTCGGGGATTTTGCGACGACGCAGCGGGCCTGCCAGTCCCTGCTTGAGGCAGCCGAGGATGGGGTGGCCATTCCCGACCACGAGGTCGAGCGTATCCGGGAGAACCTGGCAGCGGCAGAAGAGGAGCTTGCCGGAGGGGAACAATCTTAGTCCGGTAGCGTTGCAAAACCGACGACCACACATATACTCACGCCTCACCCGGGCACCAGCCCCTGGTTCGGCGTGTCTAAAATCGGTCCCGCCGGGTCAGTCTGAAAATAGCATTGCGCGCTAAGCGCTCAGCAGCCGGCGCTAGCTTGAGAAGCGCTCAAAGACAGGCAAAAAACTATGGATAAGTCGTTCGTCCCCGTTTCCGCGCTCATCCTCGGCTTCCTCGGCGCTGTTGCTTGCGGCAGCAGCGATAGCCCGAACACCCCCGCCGGCGGCGGCGGTTCCGGAAATACCGCGACCGGCGGCACCAGCTCTGGTGGTCACGCTGCAACTGGTGCGGCCGGCAAGGCGGCGACCGGCACGGGTGGCAAGGCCTCGACCGGCGCGGGTGGCAAGGCGGCGACCGGCACAGGTGGCAAGGCCTCGACTGGCACGGGTGGCAAGGCCTCGACCGGCACGGGTGGCAAGGCCTCGACCGGCACGGGTGGCAAGGCCTCGACCGGCACGGGCGGTAAGGCTGCGACCGGCACGGGTGGCAAGGGTTCGACTGGCGCCAAGGGCGGCGCAGGTGGCAAAGCTGCGACCGGCACGGGCGGCAAGGGTTCGACCGGCGCCAAGGGCGGCGCGGGCGGTAAGCCCTGATCCCAATGCGCTGAGCTGATTCAATTCAGTTCGACGCGGTTACGGGCTGAATGCGCTCGGTGTCCTTCCGTCGGGGGGACACCGAGCTGCGTTTTGTAATCCCAATGCGCTGCTTGACGCGCGATTTTCCAACGTCGATTGAGGCACAAGCCGCGCCTCGGAGCGCGTTGTCCGCGGTGTCGAGCCGCGAGTAGATCGTGACCGCATGTGTCCGCGTCCGCGCGTTGAGCGGCACGGTGATTTAGCGCGCTGAAAAGTCGTTCCTGGTTGCACTGCGCTGGCGTCGCGCAAGACTTGTCGATCGATGTCGCGAAAGCGCGCCGCTTTTTTAATCTGGAACCAATCATGAACAGATTCGACTTCTCGCTGTTTGGAGCCTGGGCCGTGTGTTTGTCGGTAGCCTGCGGCTCGTCCGACAATAGCGGTACGAAGTCGCCTGGGGGTGCCGGCGGCAGCGCGAACAACGCTGCGGGCAGTAGCGCGGACGTCGGCGGCGCTGGCCCCACGCCGGGAGGCGGCGGAATGACGAGCGCCGGCGGCAGCAGCAGCGCGGGCTCGAGCAACAGTGGCTCACAAGCGGGCACGAGTAGCGGCAATACCGGTGGCAACGGGTCAGTCAACACCGGCGGTAGCGGCCCAGTGGGTACCGCAGGCGCCGGCGGCGGTCCCATGATCACTCGGCCCGCGCTCGTGACGTCGGGCGCTGGTGCCTACTGGAAAGAGGGAGCGCTTGCTGCGATGAGCGGCGGCACCGCCACGGTCACCGTGGACCCGACGAATACGCTGCAGAAGTGGATCGGCTTCGGTGGCACGTTCAACGAAGCCGGTTGGGACGCGCTGTCCGTGCTGTCGCAAGCAGATCGCGACCGCGCAATGCGCTTGCTGTTCAGCGCGACCGAAGGCGCGAACTTCGCCTGGGGTCGCTTGCCGCTCGGCGCCAGCGATTACGCCATGGATCGCTACACGCTCGACGACACGCCGAACAACGCGGCCGATCCGAACATGGATCAGTTCTCGATCGAGCGCGACAAGATGAGGCTCATTCCGTTCATCAAGGCCGCGCAGGCCGTGAAGAGCGACATCAAATTCTGGGCTAGCCCGTGGACTCCACCCCCGTGGATGAAGAATCCGGCCACGTACGACGGCACGGATGCGCCGCCCAGCGGCGGCTCGGCCACGTTCACCGCCAAGATGAAGAGCGACTCGGCGACGCTCAAGGCTTACGCGCTGTACTTTGCCAAGTACATCGAGGAGTACGCCAAACAGGGCATCGCGATCGACCGAGTTTCACCGCAAAACGAGCCGGGCTACGCGACGCGCTACCCCTCGTGCAATTGGGATGATGGCGCGCTCGGTACATTCGTGGGTACGCACCTCGGGCCGACCTTGGCCGAACACAATCTGTCGACGAAGGTCTGGTTCGGCACGCTGTCGAACGACGGCACCTACCCGACCGACATCATGAGCCTCACCGCCGACGCAGTAAAATATACCGACGGGGTGACACTGCAGTGGAACACGATCGGTCGCATTCCGTCGATCCTGAGCGCGCACTCCGGGTTTACGGTCATGCAGTCCGAGCACAAGTGCGGCAACTACCCGTTCAGCGTCGCGGGCACGCCGGCATTCAATCCCGACAAGCCTGCCAACGATCAGGCGTACGCGGTCGAGAGCTGGGGTTACATCAAGCAGTGGATCGTCGCGAACAGCAACGGCTACAGCGCGTGGAACATGGTGCTGGACGTCAACGGCAAGAACCTCGACGCGCAGCGCCCGTGGCCGCAAAACGCGCTCTTGGTCGTGGACCGCACCGCGAAGCAGCTGATCGTCACACCGGTTTATTACGTGTTTCGCCACCTGTCCTACTTCGTCGATCCGGACGCCGTGCGCGTCGGCACGACGGGTGGTGACGCGGTGGCGTTCAAGAACCCCGATGGCAGCCTAGTGACGGTGCTCTTCAACTCCGGCGCTGCGGCGATGACGACCGTCGCGCTCGGAAAGAACACGACGGTGCAGGTTCAAATGCCGGCACAAGGCTGGGCCACGATTTATTGGAAAGGCTGACGCTTGACACGATTCGCGACGCTGCTTCGTACTGGATTCGTTCTTCCTAGTCTGCTCTGTCTCGGTCTTGCAAACGGCTGCTCCAACGAGAAGCCAAACAACGGCTCGAGCGCCGCGGGTGCTACGAACACCGCTGGTGACGGCGGCGGTGTGGACAGCGCCGGCAGCGATAGCTCGCCTGGAGGGCGCGACAATGGCGGTAGCGACAGCGGTGGCACCGGAACTGGTGGTTCTGGCAACGCGGCGAACGGCGGCACGGTTGGCAGCGCCGGAAGCGGTTACCCCACTCCGGATTCGCCGGTCGACGAAACTGGTGCTGATCTGTGGCTCCGCTATCCGCAGGTGACGCTGCCTGCTCGGCTCGCGGAGTACCAAGCGGCGTTTACTCATGTGGTGACCTCGGGCGGGGACGAGAGCACGCAAGCCGCGACCGAGGAACTGAGCAAAGGTTTGACCGGGCTCACCGGGAATACGATCGAAGTCACGGACACCGTGCAAGGCGCGGGCGCAGTCGTGATCGGAACACCGGCCAAGTCCACGCTGATTGCCGGACTTTCGTGGGCGAGTGAGCTGTCCGAGGTCGGCTCCGACGGCTACATCGTGCGCAGCGCCAAGCTCGACGGTCGAAACGTGACGGCAGTCGCCGCCAACACCGAAGTCGGCGTTCTCTACGGTAGCTTTGCACTGCTTCGTCAGCTCGCGACGCACCATCCGCTCTCCGAACTCTCACTGAAGAGCTCGCCGAAGATCAAAAATCGGTTGCTCAATCATTGGGACAATCTGAACGGCACGATCGAGCGCGGCTATGCCGGTAGTTCCCTGTGGGAGTGGAGCAAGCTGCCCGGGACGATCTCGCCACGCTACAAGGCGTACGCACGCGCCAACGCTTCACTCGGCATCAACGGCACGGTGCTGAACAACGTCAATGCGGACGCGCAGATCCTGACGGCGAGCTACATCGCCAAAGTGAAAGCGCTCGCGGATGTGTTCCGCCCGTATGGCATCAAGGTCTATCTGAGCGCGCGTTTCAGCGCGCCGAAAGAGATCGGCGGGCTCAGCACCGCGGACCCCGCCGATGCTGGCGTGCAAAAATGGTGGCAAGACAAAGTCGACGAGATCTACGCCGCAATTCCGGACTTCGGCGGTTTCTTGGTCAAGGCCAACTCCGAGGGACAACCCGGGCCTCAAACCTACAATCGAACGCACGCCGACGGCGCAAATCTGCTCGCCAAGCCGCTCGAGGCGCACGGCGGAATCGTGATCTGGCGCGCGTTCGTGTACTCCACGGTGGCCGGCTCCGATCGCATCAAACAAGCGTACGACGAGTTCAAACCGCTCGACGGCAAGTTCGCGGACAACGTGCTCGTCCAAGTGAAGAACGGACCGCTCGATTTCCAGCCGCGCGAACCGTTTCACCCGCTCTTCGGCGCAATGCCGAACACACCCATTTCGCTCGAGCTGCAGATCACCAAGGAGTACCTCGGTGAAGACACGCACCTCGCCTACCTCGGTCCGCTGTACGAAGAAGTGCTCGAAGCCGACACGCGGGTGAATGGTGCCGGCTCGACTGTGGCGCGCGTAATCGACGGCTCGCTCGAGAAGCACGCCTTGAGCGCCATCTCCGGCGTCGCCAACATCGGCAGCGACGTGAATTGGACCGGCTCGCATTTCAATCAAGCCAATTGGTACGTGTTTGGGCGAATGGCCTGGGACCCTGATCTGTCAGCGGAGTCCGTCGCTGACGAGTGGGTTGGGCAGACCTTCTCCAATGACCCTGCGTTCGTCACCCCCGTAGTTAGGCTGATGATGAGCTCGCGCCAGACCTTGGTGAACTACATGGAGCCACTCGGCCTCGCCCACATGATGGGCACCGATCACCACTACGGACCTGCGCCGTGGGTGAGCAACCTGAGCCAGCCCGAGTGGAACCCGGTCTACTATCACAAGGCAGACACTGTCGGCCTCGGCTTCGATCGCACGGCAACCGGCAGCAATGCCGTTTCACAATACGCGAGCCCCGTCGGCCAGCTCTTCGGCAACCGCGCGACCGTGCCAGATGACTCATTGCTCTTCTTCCACCATGTGGGTTGGAGCGAAACGCTCGATACCGGCAAGACACTCTGGGAAGAGCTCGTGCGCCGCTACAGCCAAGGCGTGGATGACGTGGGCAAGATGCGCGAGTCGTGGACGAGCGTGAAGGGCTACGTCGATGGTCAGCGCTTCGGAGAAGTGAGCGACTTCTTGCAGATCCAGCACTACGAGGCGCGTTGGTGGCGCGACGCTTGCCTCAGCTATTTCGCGACTTTTTCGAAGCTGCCCATCCCGGACGGTTACGCGATGCCGCAGAACGCGCTGAGCTTCTATCAGGGCCTCACCTGCCCCTCGGACGTGAAAAAGCCGCGCTGCCCGCAGGTGTATAAAGGCAACCCGTCTCCAGCCGTGCTGCCCTGACGCGCGCGACGAGGACGCTCACAGCTGCGGCAACGGGCCGGCAACCAAGCCGGGGTCGGCTTGATTGCCGTAGGTGCTGAGTTCGATGCCGAACACCTGCAGGATCGAAATCAATAGTCGATTGTTGCCGATCGTTCGGTAATCCGGACCTGTCACGTCACACCAGGTACCGAGTGGGCAATCCGTCGGGAACTTGAGGCGACGGCCCATGCGAATGGCGCCGTTCGCTCCGCCTGCCAGCACGGTCGGCACATTGCGAGTGCTGTGCGCGGCGGGGTTCCCCATGTCGCTCGATGCGTACACGAGCGTGCTGTCGAGAATGCCGGCTTCGTCGAGCCGTTGCAGCAAGCGCGCGACTTTGCCGTAGCAATATCGGTTGAACTTGGCGAGCGGCTTCCACGTTTCGGGATCACCGTTGCCGACGGGGTGACCGCTGCTTCCGAGCGGTGATGCCGAATAGGTGTGAGCCATGCCGCCATGATTGTCTTCGGGCAAACCGAGCGGATTGCCTGCGTACGACAGGTCGTTCAACACCAAGGTGGCAAAGCGGGTGATGTCGCAGCCCATTGCCAGACCGAGCAGATCGATGTGCGCATCCGCAATCGCGTCGAAGTAGGGTTCGCCGCCGTTGTATTGCTCGAGGTTGGGAAACGCGTTCGGCCGCGCGGGCACGGCGCAGTTGTTCGTGCGCGGCAACGCTTGCACCTTTTTCTCGAGCGAACGCAGTGCGGTCAGGTGCTGATCGAGCTTCTGTGCTTCCAGATCGCCGACTCTTGCTCGGAGCCGATTGACGTCACCGCGCACGAAATCGATCAAGCTCTTGCCGAGCCTTCGCTGACGCTCTGCGGCGGCGAGTGCGGTCGCGTCGCTCCCGACGACGGCCTGCTTGAACAAGAAATCGAAAGCGAGCACAGGGTCGATGATCTTGGAGATCGGGACGCCGCCCTCACCAAACGACAGGCATTGCCGCGCGCTGAGCTCGTTGTTGCCCACGCCGAGTGCAACGCTCGTGACCAGCGTGCTGTCGCCAAAGCCGTTCTTGACGGCCAGGAACTGGTCGATCGAGCTGTTCATTGGCAAGCCGCCGACACCGCCCGCAACGCGGCTGCCGGTCAGAATGGTGCCGGCGGAGTTGTGGCCATTGGTGTCCGACAACAGATCGATGCCCTCGATGGCGACGATCTTGTCTTTGAAGCTTCGGCCATAGGTCGCGGCGTCGTCGAAGGGCTGCAGCGGGGAACCCTCATAGCCGAGGTCGAACTCGGTTTCGGTGTCGCCGTCGCGCATCGTGAACAGCTCAGCGGCGATGCCGTGCGGGTGGTAAACACCGATCAAGCGCTGCGGTAGGGTCGCGCCCTCCGCCCGCGCGTACGAATGCTCGACCACCTTCAAAAACGGTAGCGCGCCCAAACCAGCGGCGACCGTGCGCAAGAACGTGCGGCGGCTGCGGCTCTTCATGGCACCGCCCGGGTCGCAAAATACGGCTGCTTTACGTAGGTAACCAGCGTCTCGACGATGTTGCCCTGCGCAGCCGCCGGCGTTGTGCGCCAGAACGAGACGAACTCCTTTTCACCCGGCGTCGAGAACGAATCCCCCGTGGCGGCCGCTGCGCGAAACATGAACCGTGCAAAGCATTCGCGCATGTTGTCGCTCCGGCTGATCGCGAGCGCGAGCTGATTGCTGTCAGCGTACGGGCCGTCGAGATCTCCCTTTACTGTCACCTCGACCGAACTGTCGACGGTGTGCCCGTTTTCCTGGGCCCGATACGCACCCATGCCATCGAAGTGTTCGAACGAGAAGCCGTATGGGTCGATGATGTCGTGACAGCCCGCGCAAATCGAATCAGCTGGGTGCACACTGAAGCGTTGACGCGTGGTCTGCGTCGGATCGGGCGCGGGCGGGACGACCTGTAGATTGAATGAGGCTGGTGAATCCAGGGGGTAACAGGTCACGCGCCGGGTCAGCGCGACGCCACGGAAAATGGGATGACTCTCGTGGGCGTTCGCGTACGTGGCCAGAAACGCCGCTTGGTTCAAAATGCCCGTACGCCCATTCAACAGCGACGAGTCCTTGATGGGTCCCTCGCCGGCCGTCTCGTACAGCGAGAGCGGGCCGGAATTGACGGTCCAATTCGCGTTGAACAACTCGGCGACCGTACCTGTCGACTCGAACGCGACCGCGCGCACGAAGTCTTTGCTCTCAGCGACGATCTTGGGCTTTGCGGCCTCGAAGTCGGGATAGATCAGTGAATCCTTGGCGCTGTGATCGATTCCGTCAGTGCCCAGCCACTCGCGCACCAAACGCACCACAGTGTCCTGTGCGAGCGGGTTGGTTTCGAGAATTCTGCGCGCTTGCGCCTCACGCTCGGCTGGGTCCGAGAGCACACCGCTCGCGGCTTTCTCTAGCAGCTGCGCATCGGGCGGCGACGAGGTGAGGAAATACGAGAGCGAAGCCGCGATCTCAGCTTGCGTCAGCTGGAGCGTGCCATCCGCCGAAGCGGTCCCCTCCCCGAGCTCGGTCAGGTACAGGAACCCCGCTGATTGCAGTAGACCGCGGGTGACGTGAGCGATGCCGTCTTCATAGGTCGCGCTGTCTGCGCCCACTTGGTACAGCTGGAGCAGCGCGCTCTGCTCGTCGACCGTTAGCGAGCGGCGATAAACCTTGGCGCCGAAGCTGGTGATGAAGCGCGTCGCGCAGGCTTCCGCGTCGGCGTCCGCCGCGCATGGGGCGAGCCGTGTGAGCGTGCCATTTTGCTGGGCCTCGGTTGCTAGCGCGTCTGCCGCGTCGGCTAGGCGCTCGATGATGACCTCGTCGACGCGCTGAGCGTCGTTCACGGTGAAGCCGTCTTGACGCAGATCGGGCGGGAAATCCGGCCCGGTCGCGGGACTCTGAGCGGTGCCCAACAGGGCGTGCACGGAAGCGTCGTACTCGACGGTCGCGAGTCGACGAACACGCGCGGGCAAGAGCGTGGTGTCGTTGGGCGACGACTCGGTCTCACCCGCAGCTCCCCCCGTGACACTGACGCCAGCGACGCCGCCCGAAGCAACGCCGCTAGTGCCGCTCACCGCACCGCCCGAGCCTCCGAAGAGCGGCGGTGATCCGCCGCTCACATCTAGCGGCCGCTCGCCCGTGCTCGAGCAAGAGGCCAGCGCCGCGAGCCCGAAGCACACCAGGACGGTGAGCGTACTCTGCGGCGCCGACGACGGCACTCCTTTTAACCTCGACCGCTCAAGCAGCGATCAAGAAGCAAACGGGTCCCACGCGAGGCTGCCAGAAAGCGTCGGGATGTCCCAATCGATCCAGGTGGCCTTGTCGAACTTCTTGAGCGTGCTGTTCGTGGCGTTGAGCTCGTCCACGACCATGTTCGTGGTCGAGGTGCGCTTGAGGAAGCGATTCACGAACGCATCCAAGTACTTTTGCTGGCTGCTCGGGAACGCGCAGTGGCTGTGGTTGGCCGCCACGGTGACGCCGCAACGCTCTTTGATGCCGAGCGCCTCGAACACCATCTGCCCGGCGATACCACCGCCGTAGGATGCGACCGGCCCCAACCAGTCGATGTCGTTCTCGAGCAGCAGCACGGCACGCGGCGCACAGAGCGCGACGGCAAAGTGCTGATCCGCCGTCAGCTTGCTGTTCATGCCGTTGGCGAACTGCTTGAAATCCGCGCCCTGCCAGTTGGCCTCGCCGACGATCTCGGACGACTCTTGGATGTTCTGGCCAGCCTTCTTTTCGGCCTCCGAGATGCGCCAAGCGGCCGAGCCGCCCGAGCCACCCTCTTGCATGAGGGTGAGCGCAACGCGCTCATCGAACGCGCCCATGGCCAGGGCACCCTTGCCGTTGCGCGAGCAACCAGTGACGGCGAGCGCCTTGAGATCGATGCCGGCTTCAGGACATTGCTCGAGGCCGTCGATGATGCGGCTCAGACCCCATGCCCAACCGATCAGCGAACCGCTCTTCTTCGCGGCGTCTCCGTACAGGGTGTTCACGAGGCCGCCGCTGCCGACGGTCTTGGACTCTTGCGACATGGAGTTGTTGGCCATGTCGATCTGCGCCACGCCCGAGAGCTTCGACAGCGAAGAGCCGCCGCACGTAATGAGGCACGGCACGGGCTTGTCTTTGGTGCCGCCGCCGGTGATTTTCACCGAGAACATGCCGGTCTTGCTGCCGACGGTCATGTTCACCGTCATGGTGCCGCCGGAGTACGTGGCGGTGAGTTTGTCGGGCGGCGGCATCTTGGCGCCGTAGATGCTCTGCTGGAGCATGGCGCTGAGATCTGCGCGCAGGCACTCCCAATCAGCCTTGCTCGACAGGCGCTTGCCGCTGATGAACTTGAACGGATCGGGGAGCTTGGCGTTCGACACCGAGGCGGGCGGCGTTCCAACCATGCACACGCCCTTCGCGTTGTCTTCCTTCCAGCCGCTGACCGGGCCGGTGGGGCCAGTGGGACCACCGCCGCCTGCCGCTGGGCCAGAACCGCCAGTAGCGGGGCCGGGGCCGCTGCCGCCTGTGGTCGGGCCGGGGCCACTGCCACCGGTGCCGGGAGCGGGACCGGTGCCGCCAGTTGCCGGAGAGTAACCGCCGGTGCCGTTGACGTAGCCGCCGGTGCCGGGGGCGGGACCGCTGCCGCCCGTGCCGGGCGCTGGGCCACTACCGCCCGTGCCACTCGGATGATTGCCACCCTGGCCGCCACCGGTACTGGGCGTACTGGTGTCGCTACCACAAGCAGCAACGAGGACGGAGACAGCGCTTGCGGCGCTGAAACGCAAAATATCGCGGCGGGATTCCGCCTGAGCAGAAGCCTTGGTCATTGGCGACTACCTATCACAGTAGTGGAGTCAGCGCTTCCGATTTAAGTGCAGATTATATGCGATTTATCTGCGAAAAACATCGACAGATTTGCGAATGGATTGGCACACACGACTGCTAATTGCGACTATTGAAACAGCGCTTCAGTGCTTCAACAGGTCTACATTTTAATTCGCTGATGTCGAGTCAACTTGCTTGTGCGCCTGCAAACTTCCACAGCCGACGCAGCCAATCCCCCCGTTCTGCGGCGTTTCTCCCATTGCGCCAAAGCGCAGCACGGCACCCGATGGGGTGAGATTTATCACACCTCCTCAGTACATAAATACAGCAGATCGAGTACCAATATCGATATTAGGATGAGATTTATCACACCTCCTCAAAGCCGAAACGATATGAACGTGCGGCATTGAAGAGACGAGGTTCGCGCGCAAACGAGCTGCCACTGCGGTCGTTATGTCGCGCGTTGTTAAGGGTCCTTTAAGGCCAACCCCCACAGCGCGGGCCGGCGTGGCTGCCGCGATGACGCTTGGCGTGGCCGAGTAGCTCACAGTCACGAGCTCGACGGCACGCGCGCCCGTTACAAATTGGCCCCCACAAAAGCCAATCGCTCGGCGACCGAGGACGGCGCGCCGAGCGATCTTGGTGACTCTGCGCTCAGGACCGAGCGGTGGAGCGCGAGAGGCGGACGTCCATCCAGACGGCGAGCGCGAGGACGACGCCGCGAGCGATGAACTTCATTTCCGGCGAGAGCGCGAGCAGCGTCATGCCGTTGAGCAGGACGCACATGATGAGCGCGCCGAACAGCACGCCGACCACGGTGCCGCGGCCGCCTTTGAGGCTGGTGCCGCCGATCACGCAAGCGGCGATGGCATCGAGCTCCATCAGCGCGCCCGTGGTGGTGGTCGATGCGCCGGCGAATGCCGTTTGCAAGAAGCCGGAGACGGCGACGATCACGCCCATGACGGCGTAGGCGAGCACGACGACTTTGTCCGTCGGGACACCGGAGACCAGCGCGGCTTCTTCGTTGCCGCCGATGGCGTACAGGTAGCGGCCGAAGCGGAAGTGCTGGGAAAGCACGTGGATCACGAAGGCGGTCGCGCCGAGCACGAGCAACGACTGCGGCAGGCCGCGGTATTGATTGAGCACGATCACGAACAGCACCAAGAGCTGAGCCGAGAGGAACCAGCTCAAGAACGCGCCTTCGGAATCAGCCTCGAGCTTGCGCGCTTTGCGCTTCTTGAGGTTGTTGAACGAGGCCAAGCCGAGCAAAGCCACGATCGCTGCGGCCAGCACGTAGCCGAACACCGGTGGCAGGTAATACGTCGTCAGCACCGAGTACAGGTTCTGATCGCCGCCGGTCACGACCGGAATGGTCGAGTTGTTGATCACCAGCCAGTGCACGCCCTTGAAGACGAGCAAGCCGCCAAGCGTGATGATGAAGGACGGGATCTTCTCGCGCACGATGATCGCGCCCATGCCAGCGTAGATGCAGACGCTGACCAGCGCGGAGACGAGCAGCGCGAGCGGCGCCGACAGCCCCTTGCCCGTGATCAGCACCGCGGCCAAACCGCCGACGAGACCAAGGCCGCTACCCACGCTCAGATCGATGTGCCCAGGCACGATGATCAGCAGCATGCCGAGGCTGAGCACCGCGGTGGCCGAGAGCTCGATCGCGAGCTGCGACAGATTGCGCGAGCTCAGGAACGCGGGGTCCATCACCGCGAACACCGCGCTGATCAGCACCAGCGCGATCAACATCGAGAAGTCTCGCAGGTTGACCTTTGCCTGTTTGGGCGCGCTGCCCTTCGGCTCTTTTGCGTCTTGCGTCATGCTGACCGTTGCCTCTTTAGCCAATTGCGTGGTCATGCTGGCTCCGGTCGCGGGCCCGAACTCGGGCGCATCGCGGCGGCCAGCAGGGCCTCTTGCGTGATTTCGCTGCCTGTAAACGAGCCGCCGATGTGGCCGTCGGCCAGCATCAAGATTCGATCGCTCATGCCGATCAGCTCCGGGAGCTCGCTCGAGACGAGCAGCACCGCGACGCCTTGCGCCGTGAGCTCGTTGATGAGCTCGTAAATTTCGTACTTGGCACCGACGTCGATGCCGCGAGTCGGCTCGTCCAGCAAGACGACCTTGGGTTTGGTCATCAGCGCTTTGCCGAGCACGATCTTTTGCTGATTGCCGCCGGAGAGCGTGCCCGCGATGGTCTCTTGGCTGGAGGCCTTGATGCGCATCGAGTTCACGTACTCGGCGTTGCGCTTCACTTCTTGGTCGCGATCCACGAAGCCGCGCGGCGAGAACTCGTCGATCGCAGAGAGCGAGAGGTTGAAGCCGACGGTCTGCTCGAGCACGAGGCCGAAGCGCTTGCGATCTTCGGTCACGAGCACGAGGCCTTGCTCGATGCAGGCGGCGGGCGAGGTCGCGAGTGGCGCTTTCTCGAGCTCGACAGTGCCCGTCTTGCGGTCACCCCAGATGCCGAACATGTGCATCAAGAGCTCGCTGCGACCGGCGCCCATCAAGCCACCGATGCCGAGCACTTCACCTTGATGAAGCTCGAGCGAGATATCGTGCAGCCGCACCTTCTCGGTGCCACGCTCCGTGACGTTGAGGCCTTTGACCGAGAGCAAGCACTTGCCCGGCTCCGAGCGGCGGCGCGGAAACAGATTGTCGATCTCGCGACCGACCATGTGCGCGATCACCTGCGCGCGGTCCGTCTGTTTCGTGTCGAGCGTGATCACGGTTTGGCCGTCACGCAATACGGTGATGCGGTCGGACAGCTCGAACACCTCTTCCAAGCGGTGCGAGATGTACACGGAGCTCACGCCGCGGCTGCGCAGCTCTTTGACGATGGTGAGCAGCACCGCGACTTCTTTGTCGGTCAGGGCGGCGCTGGGTTCGTCCAAGATCAGGACTTTGGAGTCCTTGCGCAGCGCTTTGGCGATTTCGACCAACTGACGCTGACCGATGCCGAGATCCGCGACGCACGCGCTGGCAGCGACGTCGATGCCCCAACGGGAGAGCAGCTTGTCGGTTTCGTCCAACATGCGGTCGTGATCGACCGCGCCGAAGCGCGTTGGCTCGTGACCCAAGAAGATGTTCTCGGCGACCGTCATTTCCGGCACGAGCGCGAGCTCTTGGTGAATCACCGACATGCCGGCGCGCTCGGAGTCCGCGATGGCGCCGAAGCGTTGCACCTGGCCGCCCATCAAGATCTCGCCCTCGTACGTGCCGTGGGCCCAGATCCCGGAGAGCGTCTTGATCAGCGTGGATTTGCCGGCGCCGTTTTCACCGCACAGCGCGTGCACTTCCGCGGGGCGAAGGTCGAAATCGACCCCGCGCAACGCGAGTACTTGTCCGAAGCGCTTCACTAGCCCGCGCGCTTCGAGCACGGGCCTTTGCCCCTCAGGGCTTGCCATATATTTCCTGGCGGGTGTGGAAGCCGTCCTTGATCACGGTGTCATCGACGTTGTCTTTGGTGACCGTGACGACATCGAGCAGGACCGTGGGCACTTCACGCTTGTGGTTGTCGACCTCGGCCTTGGCAACGACCGGTTTACCGGTGGCAAGGGCGACGGCGACCTCAGCGGCGCGACTGGCCAGGTGTTGCACCGGCTTGTAGACGCTCATCGATTGCTCGCCACCAACGATGCGTTGCACCGCGACCGCCTCGGCATCCTGGCCCGTGACGACCACTTTGCCCGCGAGGCCTTCTTCTTTCAGAGCCTGAATCGCACCGCCCGCGGTGCCATCATTCGATGCCAGTACGGCGTCGATGTTGTGGCCGTTCTTGGTGATGGCCGCATTCATGATGCGCTTGGCGTTTTCCGGCTTCCAATCGTCCGCCCAGTCTTCGTGCACGACTTGAACCGCGCCGGAAGCAATCGCGTCTTTGAGCGCCTTGTCTTGGCCGTTCTTGAACGTGATCGCGTTGTTGTCGGTCTTGGAGCCGTAGATGCGCACGAGCCGGATCGGCTTCGTGGTGGAGAGCTTATCGAGGATGAACTTCGCCTGCAGCTCGCCAACGTGCTCGTTGTCGAACGTCATGTACAGGTCGAGATTGCTGTCGTAGATGATGCGGTCGTAGGCGATCACCGGAATGCCGGCGCGTTGCGCCACTTCCACACCCTTGGCCATCGCCTTGCTGTCGTGCGGCACGATCACGATCACGTCCATCTTCGACGTAATGAGCGATTCGACGTCCGCGATCTGGCGTGTGTCATCGCTGTTGGCCGAGAGCACGGTGACCTCGGCGCCGAGTTCTTTGGCGCGCGCCAAGAAGGCATCGCGATCCTTGGCCCAGCGCGCTTCTTTCAGCGTGTCGAGCGAAAGACCGATCTTGATGACCTTCTTTCCGGAGGCTTCGGCAGCTTGTGCTCCGCCGCCCGAGCCGCGCCCGAGCACGAGGCCAATCAGAACGCTTACGGCGAGAGACGCAACGACGAGAAAGGATTTAAAACTCATGTACCGACCCGAGGGGCGGCGGAGTAGACCAAAGCTTAAGGAAAGATGCTAGCCGCAATCGGCGAACACACCTCTCCTTTTAGGCTCGGGCGCCTTCGTCCCATTCGTTGTGCTTTGGCCGCCCACTCCTGAACATCGGAGTGGGCATGCCCACAAACTCAAATATCGATCAACGAACTCAGTAGAACGTGACGTTGTCGATGACGAGCGTAACGACGCACGGGGTCGGCGTGCTCGAACCGCCGCCCGAACCGCCGACGCTCGCCCCGGCCGTTCCGCCCGAGCCGGCGATGCTGATAGAGCCACCGCTCCCGCCCAAGTTGGCGATGCCGCCGCTGCTCGACCCCGAGGAGCCGCCAGACTCGACTATTCCGCCAGAGCCAGAGCCGGCGCTGGAACCAGCGCTGCCACCCGCGCCCGCCGCTGAGCCGCCGACGCTCGAATCGCCAGAAGAGCCCGCGCTCGCACCGCCACCGCTGACGCCACCAGTGTCTCCGCCGGCGGTTCCGGCGCCCGAGCTGCCGCCCGCGCCGCCGGTGTTGACGATATCGGCCAAGGCGACGACGGTGCCGCCCGTGGACGGACACTCGAACTGCCATTGGATGGCCATGAGCTGACCGGGATCGACGTTGGAGACGGGCTTGCCGTCCGCGAAGGTCGTCCACGGCAACTGCACGGTGCCCGGGGTCAGCGTGGAACCGCTGCTCACTACCGTAGTCACCGGACTCAAGCAGTCTTGGTACTGGCTCTGCATGCTCGAGGGCACGCAATCACCAGGGCGCCCAGACGGATTGGCAGTCGATGGATAGTCGCTCTTCTGCTGCATCTGCACCTTGAGCGTCGCGTTGCCGAGCGTGCTGTTCGCTAGCACGTCGAACTTGAGGCCCTGGGTGGCGCTCGCGTTGGTGCACGCAGGACCAAAGTTGAACATGTACCCGGCGTAGTCACCGGGTGCGACGCTCGTCGTAATGGTCAGGGTCTCCCCTTGCAGCTTGACCGTCGGCGCGGACGCGGCTTGTCCCTGATAGAAAGCGTCACCACCGGTCAGCGAGGTCGAGCTGCCCCAGAAGCTGTTTTTCTGCGAGTTCCACGAAGTGCCGTCGCTGATGCCTTTGATGGTTGCTGGGCTGAAGTCGGTGAGCAGGATATTTGCGGGGAGCTTGGTGCAGTTGTTGACCGCGCCGCCAGCGCCGCCAGCGCCGCCAGCGCCCCCGGCTACCACGGGCGCGCCACCTGTCGCTCCACCGCCGGATCCGGCCGTGTTAGTGGAACCGCCGACGCCGCTATGCCCACCCGTCCCGTTGCGCCCGCCCACGCCGGCGCTTCCGGCGTTGTCAGTCTTAGGATCGGTCGAGACCGTACCGTCGTCACACGCCGCGATGAACAGCGCGCAGCCGACAAACACCACGGCCGAAACCCCAATCGTGCTCTTCGTCCTCGTCATCAAGAAACCCGTCCCTTTGTTCGACAATAAGATTAGCGGAGTCTTAGCAGCTAACGCACGGGTCAGCTAAAGCGAAAGACTTGCACGTGGCGGTACGTCTGACCCGGCTCGAGCAACACTTGCTCGCGCCATTTCGAGACGTTGACGGCGTTCGGGAACGCCTGCGTCTCGAGACACACCGCCGCGTGGCGTGTGAAGCGACGCCCTTTGCCACTCAGGCTGCCGTCCAGAAAATTTCCGGAGTAAAGCTGCACACCTGGCTGATTGGCGCTCACGTGCATGGTCCGCCCCGAAGCCGGGTCGGAGAGCTCAGCGACCGCAAACAGCGCTTCTTTAGTGCGGCGCACCACGAAATTGTCGTCATAGCCAGGCGGCGCGCCGTCACGCTCGGGCAAATCACGCCCGATCGGCTTCTTGGTGCAGAAGTCGAACGGCGTATCACCCACAGGGGTGAGTGTGCCGTCTGGGACTACACCGGGCGTGCGCTCGTCCGAGTGGAGTACGAGCTCGTGATCAAGAATGTGGGCACGGCTCGGGCCGCCCAAGTTGAAGTAGCCGTGGTGCGCGAGGTTGAGCAACGTCGGCCGATCGGTGGTGCCCGACATCGTGATCTCGAGCGCAGTGCGGGTGAGCTTGAACTCGACCTGCGCGCGGATGTGGCCCGGATAGTGCCCCTCGCCGTCCGGCGAGTCGTGGCTCAAGAGCACGCTCGCGCTGTCGCCGCGTTCGCTGACGCTCGCGCCTTCGTACGCCCACACCATCTTGTCCCAGCCGCTATGACCGCCGTGCAAGTGGTGCGGTGCGTCGTTCGTATCGAGCTGGTATTCGCGGCCGCCGAGCTCGAAACGTCCCAAAGCGATACGATTGGCGACGCGCCCAACGATACCGCCAATGAATGCGGTATTGGACACATAGTCCTCGAGCCGATCGAAGCCGAGCACCACATCTTCGACGCGCCCTTGCCGATCCGGCACGAGCAGCGCTTGCACCGTGGCGCCGTAGTCGAGAACCCGCACTTCGAGCGAGTCACAGGAGAGCGTGGTCAGCCCGACATCACGAGTGCCGAGCTGACCGAAGGAGGAACGCGAGATTTTCACAGGGCGTGAGTAGCAACGCGAGCGCGTGGCGTCACTGACCGAATACGGGGGAGCGCTTTTCGTTGTTCACCTCGAAGGTGATGTTCTTGATCGTCGCCGTACCCTTCGTGTTGTCGTCGATCTCAGTACCGACCTCGAACCGAGTGACCCACATGTCCCCCGTGATGGCGCTGTCCTTCTTCATCAGGTAGTCAATGAGCTTCCTGACGTCGACCGTGCCGTTGAAGCTCGTCGATGAGTTAGCGGTGCGGAATTGATAATACTGCCAGCCGCTGCCCCAGCTGTTCCTTTGGACAAGGAGGTTATACTTCGAGCTTCCCCCATCCACGTTGTTGTCACATCCCTTGTCACAGGTGGCGGACCCGCCCATGTTGAGAGGCCAGCGGTTGGCCTGGCAACCCCAGAAGGTCATCAGTTCCGCGTAGACACCCGCGTTGTCCTTGGTGGTAGCCGGATTCTGCTTGCTCAGCCAGAACTCGAAGGTCAGATCCCAGGAGTCTGACTTTTCGAGCATGACGCTCAGATTGTCGACTGTGACAGTGGCGGTCTTGAGATCCTTGATTTGGATCGGCAAGAGAGTGGTCGACGAAAAGTTGGGAGAGGTTGCGTCCTTGCTGCCGAGGCCGAACGGATGGATGCCGAACTCGATCTCCGGAAAATCCGGCTTGGTGCTGTCCCCCGCGCAGCCGGCTTGCCGATCGAACTTCCAACCGAAGCTCTTGTCCGTGTTGGTGAATACGCTCTCATTCGACTTGCTGCCGGCGCAACCCCACGCAACGGATCCCCAGTTGTTGTTGATCAGCCGAATCTCACCGAGCTTTAGGTAGTCGAGGTTGGCGGAGGTCATGGCGCCGGGCTTGGCGTTCGTCTTCCCGTTCATATCGGGGGCATTCGGGTCCGCGGCGGCGCCGCCGCTGCCGCCGGTGCTGCTCTTGCCACCGGCGCTGCTCGTGCCGCCTGTGCTCGTTCCGCTTCCGCCCGTGCTGACCTGACCCGACCCACCTGTGCTGGGGTTTGTACCGCTGCCACCTGTGCTGACTTGGCCTGAGCCGCCGGTGCCAGGGTTCGTACCGGTGCCGCCCGTTGCGACTTGGCCCGAACCGCCGGCACCCGGGGTAACGCCGGGTTTTCCAGCTGTGGAAGCGGTTCCAGAGCCAGCGGTGGAAGACGACGGGCCACTACCGCCCCCGGCGGTGTTGCTGGGCGAGTCACTACCACAGCCGGCGAGGCCAGCGGCAACAGTGAGACCAACGAGAGCGAGCGAAGTCGGAATTAAACGCACTGGATCTCCAGAGTTGAGGTGCGAATCATGGGAGACGACGGCTCCCGAGGTGGACGAAGAGTATATACAGGATCGTAACGATGTCCGGCCCGATCAGGCTCGATCGTGTTGCCAACGCGCGATATCGAACGCAAGGAGCCCAAACAAACCAGAGCTTCCGGTAAATCTGAACCGCGACTGGAAGCGGTGGCACGACCGCACACCGCGTCATTGCTGCTGAGATCGAGGGACAGCAGCGCGTCACCAAAGCGGCAAGCAACACCCAAGACCTCGCAAAGCGTACGCAGTGGCCGGGATTCTGTATTGGACTGGCTGGTTTGAGCCAGCTAGATCTGGAGCGTGATCTTACGCCGCTTTGTTTTAGGGGTCGTGGTTGGTGGAGTTTGGCTGTCTTGTTCATCGCCCAACCGGCGTTTCTCCGATCAAGGATCGGGGGGTTCGGCGGGGATTGGTGGGACTGCGGGTAACGCCGCACCTGGCACCGGCGGCAAGGGCGGGGACGTCAGCAAGGCCGGCGAGGGCGGGAGCGCATCGCCTGCGGACAACGCCGGGGCCGCCGGGGCTGCCGGTGGCGGCGACGAGCCAACCGCTGGCAGTGCCGGCGCAGGCGACGGCTCGCCCTGCAACGCCGACGAATACGACAACGGCACTTCGTGCCAGAAGCTGACCAAGTGCGGGGCGGATCAATATGAGAAGTCGCCGCCGACGCCCACCAGCGATCGAACCTGCGGACCCATTTCGACTTGTGTCGCAGGGATGTTCGTCGCCGCTCAACCGACGGCGACGGCCGATCGCACCTGCAAACCGTGTACAACGAGTACGTTCAGCAGCGCGCAGAACGTGGATGCGTGCAAACCGTGGACTGACTGCAAAGCGACGGAGACCGAAAGCGTTCCACCGAGTTCGACGTCCGATCGAGTTTGCTCGGAATGCGGCGCCGGCAAATATAAGGCGAACAACCAGTGCCAACCGCTGACGGTTTGCAGCTCCAGCCAATATGAGTCAGTCGCAGCGACCGCCACGTCCGACCGAAAGTGCCAGCCGCTAACGGTTTGCAGCTCCAGCCAGTATGAGTCAGTCGCGGCGACCACCGTGTCAGACCGAAAGTGCCAGTCGCTGACGGTTTGCGGCTCCAGCCAGTATGAGTCGGTCGCGGCGACCGCCACGTCGGACCGAAAGTGCCAAGCCCTCACCTCATGCCAGCCGGGCAACAAAGAAACGACCGCGCCCACGGCCACCACTGACCGCAAGTGCGGCGCCTGTGACGCCGGGACGTACAGCACCGCAGTGAACGCCACGAGCTGCGCGGCATGGGCAACCTGCACTTGGGCAACGGGCGGTGTGGCTCAAGCGGGGACTCCGAGCTCGAACGCGGTCTGTGGGACGCCGAGCCAATACCGGCAATTCGGCACGAGCGCCTACGACACCGCGTTGGGCGTAGCGACCGACGGCAGCGGGAATGTCTATGTCGCTGGCTCTACGAACGGCAGCCTCACGAAAGCCGCGAATTTGAACGGCGATGCGTTCATCCGGAAGTACGATCCCAACGGCACCGTCCTTTGGACTCGGCAGTTCGGCAACACCTCGACCACACGCGCGACCTCGGTGGCCCCAGACTCCAGCGGTAACGTGTACGTCGCGGGATACACGGGGGCCTTGTTGGAAGGAACGTACTACGGCTCTGACGATGCGTTCGTGAGGAAGTACGATTCGAACGGCAACGTCCTGTGGACGCGCCAACTCGGAACCGACTGGACCGACCAAGCCAGCAGCGTGGCCGTTGACGGCAGTGGATACGCTTACGTCGTGGGCTTCGTTGGGAACAGCCTCGTGGCGGGAACGGGCGGTCCGGGCGACCAGGACGCGTTCATGCGGAAATTCGATACCGACGGCAACACGCTTTGGACGAAGCAGTGGGGAACCACTTCGACCGATAACGCTTACGCGGTCAAGGCGATCGGGAGCGGGACCGGCACCGTATATGTCACGGGTTACGTGGGAGGCGGCGAGCTCAGGACCTTCGCGCTGAACGGGACCGCAGGCTGGATCAAAGCGTTCAGCGCAAGCGTGAGCGCGACGCCCTATGGCTTAGCAGTGCTCGGCAGCGGAGAGGCCTTCGTCACTGGATACACCTCTGGCAATCTCCAAGGGACGAACGCGGGGAGCATGGACATCTTCGTCCGTAAGTACGATGCAAGTGGTGGCATCGCATGGACCGCGCAATTTGGAACGCCGGATTGGGACGAAGGCGACGCGATTGCCGTGGACGGCAACGGGAACTCCTACGTCACGGGCTACACGTTGAGCGCGATCGCCGGCACCAATGCCGGTGGCACCGACGCATTTTTGCGGAAGTTTAGCCCTTCGGGAAGCCCCATTCTCACCCAGCAGTTCGGCACCACTTCTAACGATCGCGCCAACGCGATGGCAGTCGATGGGAGTGGGAACCTCTACATCGCGGGAGGTACCGATGGTGTTTTCGTTGGAACGCCGCCAGGTAACGGCGACGCGTATGTGAGGCAGATCTTGCCGTAGGTGTGCATCCACGATGCAGGGAAATGTCGTCGTTGCGAACGGTTACTAACTTCTAGGGGGCGTGCGTACACACGCCCTACCTCTCAAGGCCCGCGCTCGGAGCTGGACGCATCATCGCGACCCAGCTACCACTTGAAGGATGCGTAGACTTAGCTTGGGGCTCGTGGTCGTTGGGATCTTGTTCGCTTGCTCGTCACAGGATCGGAAATTCCGAGATGCGACCGGCGGTGCCGGCGGTGTATCGGGCACTGCAACCGGCGGAGCAAAGACTTCGACCGCGGGAGCGTCCAGCGGCCATTCAGGCGGACGCACCACCGATAATGGCGGTACCGGGTCTGAAGAAGCGGGGCAATCGAACGAAGGTGGCGACGGCGGCGTAACAGACTCCGCGGGCGGACCGTCCACCGGCGGCAACGGTGCCACGGGTGGCAGCGCGACGGGTGGAACCGGCGGGAGCAACGGTGGCAACACCAACGGCGGCACGGGCACAGGCGGCACGGGCCCCGGTGGAACCGGCGGCAAAGCCAGCGGCGGTACCGGCGGAAAAGCCAGCGGTGGCTCGGGCGCCACAGGAGATACGACGGCGCCAACCATCGTCTCCATTTCGCCGGCGAACTTGGCGACGGGCATCAAGTCGAACGCGCAGATCACGATCACCTTCAGCGAGGTGATGAACTCGAGCGCAGCGACTCAGGCGCTCCAAGTGGGCGGCTACACCGCAAGCGACTTGAACACCTCATGGGACGCGGCGGGGAAGGTGCTCACGATCACGCCAAAGACGGCGTTCGCGTACGCGACTGGCAGCACCCCTGCAGGCACCCCCGCCACCAAGTACACGGTCACGGTGGGTACCGGCGCGACGGACCTCGCAGGCAACGCGCTCGCAAGCAACTTCAGCTCGAGCTTCACGACTCTGCGTCGGATCACACAGTCGATCGCCAGCGGCACCTCTGCTTGCTACAGCGACTACGGACATGCGGTAGGTGACGGGCCTCAGAGCTGTCCTGGAACCGATCCTGTTTGGGTCGAGACCTGGTCGGGACAAGCGAGTGGCGGGATTTACTACGTGTTCGTGCCGTTCGACACTTCGGTGATGGGCAGCACGAGCAGCATCACGCTCGAGAGCGCAACCTTCAGCGCGACCCAGGTCGCGGCGACCGGCGCATTCTATACGTCTCACCAGGTGGTGCTGAGGCGCGTGACCTACCAGGCCATCGACAAGACCGTGCTCTCGGCGGCCGAGGTCAACAACTTTGGCGTGTTTGCGTCCCTTGCCGCGACACAGCCAACCATGAACGTCTTCGCAGATCTCTCCGCCGCCTTCTCAGCAGGCAATCGCCAAGTGCTGTATCGATTGGAACCGACGGGCACCGCGGACAGCGGCACGAAGGCGAACTTTACGTGCAGTGGGTTCTATTTGAACGTCGTGTACACGACGCCGTGAGGGATACCAGACGCTAGCCGTCCAGCATTTACCGCCGCTGAACGCATACGTCGGCACCGGTTGCACAGCCGGCTGTCGTTGGGGGTAACCAACGGCTAACGTTTTCGCACGCCTTTCGGCTGACCTCGCGGCGCGGGTGCTCGTCACGAGCTGTTTCGCTTGGAACCGACGGGGACTGAGGACGGCGGAACAACGGCCAACTTCAGTTGCGGTGAACGTCGTCTACACGACGCCGTGAGCTGACCGAACTTCAAGCGTCGCAGTACGCACAAAGGAAAAAAGGCCGGTCTCACAGTTGAGACCGGCCTCGGTAGAGTGCTCGGCCAGGGTCAGCGAGTCACTTCACAACGCAAGTGAACTCATCGACGGAGAGGTTCGAGCTGGAACCACCATCCCAGATCTCGAAGCCCGCAAACACGTCCGTCAGGTACATGGTGTCGGCGATGCCGTATGACTTGGCGGCGTCGATGAACTTTTTGATATCTACGTTGGTGAAGTTCTGCGAACGGCTGTTGTCATCTGCCGGGTTGACGAACGAGACAACGGGCGCATTGTTATTGCCGGCTGGCCCGGCTCCACGGGGACCCTTGTAGATGTCCCAGGACACGTTAGCGACCGTGGCCGTTCCTGCTTTGCCGTTTTCGTAACCGATTGGGTGCTTATCCTTTGGCGCGCGCAGCCAAATCATTACGAACCCATCGATGCCGTCTTTGTACTCTCCGGCCGGGATTGAATTCGCGAACCAGATGTCATAGGTGGCGTTGATTGCGGTGCTCGTGATCGCCGGGCTGTAGCGGAAGGTGCTGGTAATGGAGGTGATCGCTGAAACTTTAATCGGCAGATTGTCGCCCGGCTTCGTGCTGAACACGCCGTTGGCCGTGTTGCCGTTGTTGCCGATGTAAATCGACGGGAACGAGGCGGGCGCGCTTTGACCGCTTCCGGTAGTGCCGGTGATCTTGAAGCTGTTGTTCTTGTAGCTCAGGGTCTGGTTGGTGCTGTCCGGACTGCCCCAGTTGTTGTTCTGGATGATGTAGTTTTGTCCGCCAGCAGTAACCTTGACGCGCTGGAAGTCCGCGTCCGTCGTGCCGGATCCACCAATAGTACCGGTCAGATCTCCCTGCGTAGCACTGCCATCTGGCGCATCCGCGGCAGTCGTGCCGTAAGCGAGGCCGTTGACGCACACGTTGTACGGAACGTCGGCGCTGCTATTGCCGGGGATAGTGAATACGACAGCCGAAATTGGCGTCGTTTTGGAGTAAGGCGTGCCTTGCTTTGCAGCGGTCGTTTCCCAGCAGCTGGGAACGAACTTGGACCACGGCACGAAAACCTTGCCGGACACGTCGGTGATCGTTGCACACCAGCGGTTGGCTGCTCCGACCGGATCTGGCTTAGCTCCGTCCGGCGTTTGGATTTGGATGCGGAAGGTGAAGCTGGTGTCGGTCCCCTTCTTGACGAAGTTGACGGCAATGCCATCAGCCGTGGGGGTGACAGCTGGCGGCCCCGAGGCGTTGGGGTCGGCGGCCTTCGCAACGCAGCTAGCGGTGCTCGGCTCGTTGACGTTGAAGCCGAGCAGGGCCACGCTCGAATTGTTCGCTTCTTTGCCCACCGTACCGCTGATGCAATAGGGGTCTGCAGCCGCTTTGGCCGTGAAGTCTTTCGGATTCGCCGTGCTCACGCCGGCCGTGCCAACGCCGGTCCAGCTGCAACCGTGCCAGTCCTTGGACGTCCAATAGCCTGGACCGCCCGTGCCGACGGGACCCGAACCCGCGGTGCCAGTAGTACCCGAGCCGCCAGTTGCGCTCGAGCCACCCGTCGTACCCGAAGCGCCGCCCGTGCTGGTACCGGTTCCACCAGTACCCGGAATTCCCGAGTTGCCCGCGGTCGCCACGGTGCCATTGCCGCCCGTTGCGACGGCGCCGTTGCCACCCGCTCCAACGTTGCCGTTACCCGCGGTGGCTACGCTGGTGTGACCGCCCGTGCCGTTGTTTGCGATCGGGACGCAGGCGTTCTGGTAGCAAGCTTGACCGGTCGGACACTGCGGGAGATTTCCGCATGCGGACGAGGCGGGGGTTGCGTTGGTCGACGAACACGCCGCGGCCGCGAAAAGCGCGAGCGGCGCTAACGCAGCTAAGCGCAATGTCATTTTTGCAATCTGCTTTAGACTCGAGGTGCTGGCCATAGGGCGCACACCTTGGCTCAAGAGTGGCGGTCGGTCTAGCGCCCGAGGGCGGTTCTGAAGCTATTTTTCGTTAGTGAAAGAGTCTTTCACAATCCAACTCGCGAAAAATGTGGTACCGGTCCCAGGTTTTCGGAGCTCCGCGGCAAATTGCCTGATTCGTGAAATCCGATGCGGCCCCGCGAACGCGTCGGCTCGTGACGCGTCGCGCGGGCTTCATGCGATTGTCGTAAGCGGGGTCTCAAAAAAAGAAATACGTGACGCCAAAGTCGGCGCCGAGCTGTCCGCCAAACTTGGCGCTGTTGTTGTCGTCGTTGTTGAGCACGACGCCCAAGCCACCAGTCGCGTTGAGCGCGATATTGGGCACGATGAAGGCGCGAATTTGCGCGGCGCCTTCGAGGTGAATCGGCGTCGCCGTGGTGGAGCCTTGCGGGCCAGGGCCGTCCGGATCGTGGTTGGTGCGGTGAACGAGACCAACGCCCGGTCCGACAGAGAAATCGGCATATTGGGTGCGGTGCAACGGAAAGAAGAAACGACCGGCGACGGCAAGATCGGAGTGGTCGTTTTGAAAGGTGGCGCCGAGCAGCGCATCGACGTGCCAGGCTGCAGCGTCATACACGAAGGTGCCACCGACGATGCCGGTCAGCGTGCCTTCGATGCCGACGCCGATTCCGCGCCCAGCAGGCGCGGTTTGCGCGGCAGCCGTGCCGGTTGCGAAGAGAGCGAGCGTGAACAACGGGATGAACAACTTGGTCGAATTTCGCATGCGCGCACTCTAATAACGCGAGACTGGCCATGTACAGGGGTTGTCTGCGCGGTCTCGCGGCAGAATTCGGCATACACTCGAGTTCGATGCCGCTCACCCCCGCCACGGACGCTCACGCAGCTATCCCTGCGCGGCTGGTTCGCGGCGCTTGGGGATTGTTGGCCGTGCTCACCGTGGCCAGCGTCGTGGGCACAGCGTTTTCGCCACTGTTGGTAGTGAAGACTCCACTCTTGCTCGTGATGCTTTCGCCGGATGCGCGTCATGTTGCGCTGGTCGCGGGCAGGATCGATCCCGTGCTGCTCGTGAGCGTGACCGTGCTGCGTCGGTCGCTCTACAGTATTGGAGTGTATGGGCTCGGGGCCGCCTATGGCGATCTGGCCGTCAACTGGATCGAAGCGCGAATGAGCCGACTCGGAAAGGCGCTGCGCGCGCTGGAGCGACTATTTGCGCGTGTCGGTGCGTTGTTGTTGCTGGCGCTGCCATTTTTGTCGGTGTGCGTCTTGGCAGGAGCGTCGCGAACGCGCTTGCTCGTCTTTTTGCCCGCGTTGCTCGCCGGCCATTTTTTGTGGGTCTTCACCACGGTTTGGCTCGGGACGCGCTTCGCCGCCGAGGCACAAGCGGTAGTGGATTTTTTTTCGGAACGCTTACTCGTGAGCTCTCTCGTGTGCTTGGTGCTGGTCGCCGGATATCAATTCTTCACCCGCAACCGCGCTGCCCCGCGTTGAGAACCCCCGGACCGCCTTGCCCGAGGTCGCAAGCAAAGCTAAAGGTAGTTACCTAATTAACATGACTAGACTCGCGTTCGCCTCGAGCTTGCCGCTGTTCGCGTTGCTGATCGCCGTCCCGGCACACGCCACTGATTGGTACGTGTCGCCCGCCGGCGCGTCCGCGGTCTGTCCCACGCGCGACACGCCATGCAGTCTTGCCACTGCCGCAGCGAGTGCCGTCGCGGGTGACACCGTGTACTTGACCAGCGGCACCTACTCAACGTCGTTGTTCGTTGCCAATTCCGGCACTGCCGCGTCACCGATTACCTTCAAGGCTGACGCCTGTTCCACACCGATCATCGAGAGCTCGAAAGACGTAGACGCCGATCAAACCACCGCCGTGCATTCGGAAAAGGGTGAGTATCTCGTGTTCGACGGCATCGTCGTGCGTGGTTGGTCCACGGGCTTCGGTAATCGCTGGGCGAACGGGACGGATTCGACCGAAGTGTCCAACGGGCACTGGACGATTAGAAACTGCATCGCTTATTCGAACGGCCGCACCGGGTTTACTTTCTTCAGCGCGCCTGACTTCACGTTGGAACGCTCGATCTCGGCGCACAACGGCACTAGCACGGCGCACTCTTGGTCGAGCGGCGTCACGCTGTACGAGGCAACGGGCACCACCCTCGTGCAGAGCGTGGTTTCTTTCGAAAACACCGACGAGCAGAAGCACACGGACGGCAGCGGCTTCATCGTTGACGAAGAGACGAACGGCGCGAGCTTCATCAACAACATCGCCTTCGGCAACAGCGGGTCGTGCTTCCGCCTCACCAGGAGCAGCGGCACGGTGTTCGTGAACAACACCTGTTACCACAACTCCCAATTCGGCAGCCAGGCCATGGGCCCGACCAACCCATCGGAGTTGTATTTCACGAACGCCGGAGAGACGATTCAAAACGTCAACTTCAAGAACAACATCATCGTTGGCACAGGCACCGCGCCCGCCGGCTCGCAAGCGGTTCAAAACCAACCCACGTCGGGCTGGACGACCAACCTCGTCAGCTTGGGCTCGACCACGGTGTTCACGGCTCCGGACGGCGCGAATCCGGACTTCACGCTTGCATCGGCAGCGACCACTGCGATCGGCAAAGGCACTGCCGGCGCTGGCACACCGACCAATGACGTTGGTTTCGATCCCAAGTGCCTCGTCAAACGCGCGCCGAAGATGTACGGCATGGTCGCGGGCTTGAGCCGCTGGCAATACGATATCGATATCGACTACATCACTGCCAAGGGTGGTATCGCCAAGTGCTTCAACGCTGGCACGCGCTCCGGCACGCCTGACCTCGGCGCGTACAAGACCGGCACGGTGGCAACCGCAGACAGCTGTACTCCGGCGCCCGTGGGCACCGGCGTGATCGCCGGCACGGGTGGCTCGGGCAGCGGCGGCAGCGCAAATGCGGCAGGATCCGGCCCAATCGCTGCTGGAGGCAATGGGACGGTGCCCCCCGCGGGCGGAGCAAGCGCTGTGGGTGGCTCGCCTGGGGCGGGTGGTGCGCCGAGCGGCAGCGTTGGCGGCAATGGATCGATCGCCACTGGTGGCGGAGTCAGCGCGAGCGCTGGCTCTGGTAACGGAGCGCAGCCAGTGGCTGACAACGGCAAGGACTCAGGTTGCAGTTGTCGCACCGCTTCCAGTCGCGATTCGGATTTGCCTGGAGCGCTGGGTGTATTGGGAGTCCTTGCTGTGGTTGTCGCGCGTCGAAGGCGCGAACGAGCCTGAAGCCGAGCCATCGCTATCGATCGCGATGAGTCACCCACCCAGCGTTCGCACATCCCCGGAGGCTCCGCGCTCGAGCCTCCCTGGAGCACGCTCGGCGCTGTACATCGTGCATCCGCCGGAACTCGCGGGCGTCATTGACCTCGTGCCCAACCTCACCATTGGCCGCGAAGTATCGCTCCCGCCCAATACCGACAGCGCGCCATTCGCCGTGCTTGCGCACCCCACCGTTTCGCGGCGGCACGCGCTAGTGCGTGATGCATTCGGAGTGCCGGTGCTCGAAGATTTGAGCAGCAGCAACGGCACGCGCGTGGACGGGGTACCTGTCACGAAGCCGACCGTGCTGTTGCCGCACACGGTCGTGCGCATCGGCAGTGTGCTCGGCGTGGTCGACGAGCGACCCTTTGCTGGCGCGGAATGGACGCCCGCGTTGCCCGGCATTGCGCCTGCCGTGGTGCGCGCGCGGGACGCGCTTCGGCGCGCGGGCACCGGTGGCGCGCCCGTATTGATCCTGGGCGAAACAGGCACCGGCAAGGAGCGCGTCGCCGCGGAGCTGCATCAACAGAGCGGACGCCCCGGGCCGTACATCAAATTCAGTTGCGCCGAGCTATCGCACGATCTCGCGCACTCGCAATTGTTCGGGCACGAACGCGGCGCGTTCACGGGCGCGAGCGGCTCACATCGCGGTCTGTTCGCCGCGGCCGATCGCGGCACGCTCTTCTTGGACGAAGTGGGCGAGCTGCACCTCGAACTCCAAGCCAAGCTACTGCGCGTCTTGCAAGAGGGCGAAATTCGCCCGCTCGGCAGCGCGACCGCGTCCCGCGTGGACGTGCGCGTGGTCGCGGCCACCAACCGTGAGTTGAGCGACGACGTCGAACGCGGCAGCTTCCGTCGCGATCTGTACGCGCGGCTCTCGTTTTTCGAAGTGCGTTTGCCGGCGCTGCGCGCGCGGCGCCAAGATCTCTTTTGGTGGTTCAACTACTTGGCGGCCGTGCTCGCTGCGTCGCGCAATCAGCCGCAGCAACCGCTGCAACTCATGCCCGACGCGGCAGAGGCGCTGCTGCTCCACACTTGGCCGGAGAACTTGCGCGGCGCGGATCGACTCGTGCATCGCGTACTCGCCCTCGAACCGCAAGTCATCGGCCGCCGCGTCTTGGCCTCGGTGATGCCCGAACTCAGCAGCGTCCCGCCGCCGCCCGCCGAACCCACGCGGCCCAGCTCACAACGGGTCGCAAACAACGACGCACCCCAGCGCCCGAGCGAACCCGCGCTCGATCGCCCGAGCCGCGACGAATTCCTCGCGGTCTTCGAAGGCACCGGACGCAACGTCCGCGCGACCTCCAAACACTTCGGCAAAGATCGCCGCCAAATTTATCGCTGGCTGGAGCTGTACGGCATCGAACGCTGAGTCCGTCGCACTGAGCCTCCGGCGAGCGGCGAGCCCATGGGACGCGTCCCATGGGACAGTCCCATGGGCGCTCCCGCCGAAAAGCCCAAATTCGGCCGCTGACCCCCAAAAGCCGGGGATTTCTGCGGATTACGAGCTCGGCACGCCGCCTGCAATAGGGGTCTCTCAACAAGGCGCTGCCAGTCGCGGCGCCCTTAAACCAAGGAAGCCCCTCGAAATGAAACACACCGCGCTCCTCCTCACGTTGCTCGCATCGATCCCCCTCGGCGGTTGCGCCATGAACGCAGCCGACGCGGACGGCAGCAGCGAAGAGCAGTCGAGCTCCGCGAAAGAACCGCTGTTGTGGTACGTCTCGAACCCCGCGCCCACGGTCATCGACTTCGATCGCGATCCCGCAGGAGCCGCAATCGCCGACGGCACGACGGTCGACGCGACCTACAACAGCCTCGGCGTCACCCTCACCTGCATCGTGTGCGGGAGCAACCCTCACGCCTTCGCTCGCGCGCCCGGCCGAGCAGGCAACGGCGTCAGCCTGTTCGCGTCCCCGACCATCCCCTTGTACGACTCACGCAACGGCGCCGTACGCGTCGAATTCACCACGCCCCGCAGCTGGGTCAGCATCGACGCACTCGCCGTCTTGCCGCCGGAATGGGCAGGCACCCCGCAAGCGCGCCCCTGGCTCGAAGCCTACGACGCCGCCGGCAACAAAATCGGCTCCGCCGTCTACTACCCCGCCTACGGCACGACCGGCTGAGGCACCTGGCAAACCCTCCGCTTCGACGACCCCAACGCCAGCATCAAGTTCGTGCGCATCTCCTCGCAGCATTACAACAACTCCCCCTCCGTCTACGGCGCCTTCGACAACCTCACCTTCAACACCGATCCCTACTGGATCGACGTCAAACCCATCCCAATCCCCAAACCCCCCATTGTCTTCCGTCCCACCGTCCTCCAACCCGCTCCCTGATCCGAACCATCACTCCACGCGCCATCCCACCATCATCCTACCGATGATGGATTGGGGTTGATGGTCACGCACCACGTCAAATCTCGTCCCAGCCTTCGGCGTCGCGTCTCGACAAATCAGGAGAACGGAGAAACGGAGAAACGGAGAAACGACGCCGCACACCAAAGTTGTCCGGGAAAATGCCTCGCTGGTCTGGGCACTCATCGCGACTGTCCGCAAGGTGCCCTTGCCCGACTCAACGCTTTCCGAATTCCGAATTCCGAATTCCGAATTCCGAATTCCGAAAAGCACTTTTGTTCGCGAAGGGTTCGTCACTGAGAAAAATGCTTCGGAAGCGAACCATCTTTTCCGTCTACGAAGGGCTCTCGTCACCCGAAAAATGCTTCGGAAGCGAACCATCTTTTCTGTTTACGAAGGGCTCTCGTCACCCGAAAAATGCTTCGGAAGCGAACCATCTTTTCTGTTTGCGAAGTGACCCATCGAAGCCATGACTCCCGCCGCCTTCAAGAAAATGCTCGGCTAGCTCTCCGCACGATCTTTCGCTCGGTGCATCCCGCCTTGGCTGATCGGTCACTTTTGCGAAGGGCTCTCGTCACCCGAAAAATGCTTCGGAAACGAACCATTTCTTCTGTTTGCGAAGGGGCTCTCGGCACTGAAGGTGCCCTTGCCCGACTCAACGCTTTCCGAATTCCGAATTCCGAATAGTACTTCTGTTCGCGAAGGGGTTCGTCACTGAGAAAAATACTTCGGAAGCGAACCATCTTTTCTGTTTACGAAGGCTCTCGTCGCTAAAAAAAGCTCCGGAAACGAAACCATTTTTCTGTTTGCGAAGTGACCCATCGAGGCCGTGACTCCCGCCGCCTTCAAGAAAATGCTCGGGTAGCTCTCCCCACGATCTTTCGCGCGGTGCATCCCGCCTTGGCTGATCGGCCACTTTGCGACTCTCGTCACTGAGAAAAATGCTTCGGAAGCGAACCATCCTTTCTGTTTGCGAAGGGGCTCGCGGCACTGAGGAAATACTTCGGAAGCGAACCATCTTTTCTGTTTGCGAAGGGGCTCGCGGCACTGAGAAATACTTCGGAAGCGAACCATCTTTTCTGTTTGCGAAGGGGCTCGCGGCACTGAGAAAATGCTTCGAAAGCGAACCATCTTTTCTGTTTGCGAAGGGGCTCGCGTCGCGGAAAATGCTTCGGAAGCGAAGTATGATTTCTGAAGTCGAACCCTCAGTCATCCCGCTCATCAGCCCAAATCGTGACGAATGCTCGGCCCGTGGGCGCGATCCATTTGAGAAACAAGACCATCACTCTCGAACGTCGAGCGCGTCCGACACAACTCGCTCATTTGGCTTTGGCTTTGGCGTTGGCGTTGGCGTTGGCGTTGGCGTTGGCGTTGGCGCGCCGCGCTGGCCGGAGGCCAGCGCTTGGGAAGCCCTGCGCCCGCAGCGCGCAGCGCGAGGACGCAGGCCGGGCTTTGCGCCCCACGCGCGGGGCACCCATTCGCTTTGCGCCCCACGCGCGGGGCACCCATTCGCTTTGCGCCCCACGCGCGGGGCACCTGTTCGCTTTGCGCCCCACGCGCGGGGCACCTGTTCGCATCTTGGGGAGACTTAGAACCCGGCTTCCACCCCGATACTCGGCAAAGTCAATGGAGCGCGATCCGTCGTGACCAAGCCGCCGTGCACCGGATCCCAAACCACAGAGTCCGCCTCTTTTGAGAGCGTCGCGTTGAACCATTCGAACGTGCCGGAGATCCAGCGACCTGCGGCCAATTGCCAGCGCTTTTCGAAGCGGAAATCGAGCCGGAAAAAGCTGTGCGTGCGGCCCATGTTGACGAATGGGCGCGGCACGAGCGGATCTCCCGGGCCGCAGTCGGGCGTGGGGCATGCGACGGCGTAGCGCCATCCGGACTCCCACAGTGAGCGCCCACCGATGCGAAAGCCGCCCCCGAGATCGTAGCCGAGCACGAGCGACAGCACGTGTGGGCGATCGAACTGGGCTTGGTAGGTTTCGCGGACGTGCGTGTAGGTCGTGCGCGAGAGTGTGTACGAGATGAAGCCGCCCAGCCGCTCGCTGAAGTTGCGGCGCAGAAAGAACTCCGCGCCGTAACTGCGACCGGTGAGGTCGGCGTTGAGCGCGTCGACCCAGGCGTGGAACAAGCTGACTTTGCCGAGCATGCTCGCGGGCAACACGAACTCCACGCCGCTCGTCGCTTGCCACGCCTCTTGCTCGGCGAGTTCCAGGCCGTTCGGCGCGCGGCCGGGCACGCGCACGGATTGTGTTGGCAATTGGTGCGCGATGCCAAAGGCCGAAACCCACGAGACGCCCTGCGCCACTCGCAAGCGCGTGCCGAGGCGCGGCTCGGCGTAGACATGGTTTTGACCGCGTGAGCGCGCGAAATCGAGCCGCAAACCGGGCACCATTTCCGCGACGCGCGCGGGACGCCAAATCACGTCGCCATAGACGCCGCCCGCGAAGTCCACCCGCGAGGGTTGCGAAGTGACGTGCTGCCCGAGGCGGTCTTCTTCGGTTTTGACGTTGCTCGGGCCGGCGTCGGCGCCCGCACGCAGGCGCACTTGTTTGCTCACGCGGTGACTCGCTTCGAGTCGCAGCCGCGCGGTAGCGTCGCGCAATTCGCTGCCCGCGCCGGACGGCCCTTCTTGTGCGTTCAGCACGTGGTCGGTGCCGAGCGTGAGCGCGACGCGCACGTGACTTTGCTCAGTGTGGCGATCCCAACGCAGGTCCAAGCGATGAAACTGCGTATCGAACAGGGTGCGATGGATATTCTCGTTGCGCAGCTGATCGAGCGCGCCGAACGCAAACGCCGACAGCGTGTCCGTCGCGTTGATGCGATAAGCAACGCGCGCCTGGTAGTCCCAATAATTGAGTCCGTAATCGGGCGCGACCAACGACAAGATGGCCTGCGTGTAGCCATAGCGACCGCCCAGTACGACACTGCCGCGCCCATTCGCAAATGGATGCTCGACCATCGCCCCCGCGTCGAAGATGCGCGCTTGCGCCTCACCGTGCGCGACCGCACTCGGCGCCATGGTCTCACCCGCAATCACCGCACCCGCAACGCGCCCATGCTCCGCCGGATACGCGCCCGGAAACAGATCCACACGCTCCACGAGCGCCGGCGCAATCACCGAAGGCCCCGCGCCCACGTGGAACAACAAAGGCACCGGAATCCCGTCAATGCGATACCCGACATCACCGGGAGGCGCGCCGCGCACGTAAAAATACGGAATCCCGCTCAATACCGGTGCCACGCCGGGCAACACCTCGACCACACGAAACGGGTCTGCAAACGCGCCCGGAATCAAACGCGTTTCACTGCGCGGAATGTGCAACGAGCCGAGCTCTTGCCGCTCTTCACCGACCACGCGGATCTCGGTGGGCGGCGGCTCGGGCGCTTTGCTCGGCGTTGCAGGGTTCGCGCTCTGAGCCGTGGCGCTCGGAGCACTCTCCGCAACCGGTGCAGGCACGAACACGGGTTCACGAAACGTCACCTTGGCCGTGATGCGCGCGCGGATCGGAATGCCGTCGCGCGTCGCGGGCGAAAATTGCCAACGCGTCACCGCAATGCGCGCAGCGCTCGCAAAGGGCTCAGCACCTTCGCGCACGCTCACGTCAGTGACGCTGCCGTCTTGCGCGATCACGAGCTCGAGCACCACCTCAGCCGCGCCGTGCGCGCCCTCGGGGTACGGCACGGGCTCGGCCGCGATTTGCGCCGGAGGGACGACTTCTGGTTTTTGCGCTGACGCGGCTCGAGGCGCGAGCGCGAGCAGTCCACCCAGGCATGCCGCGATCGCGCAGCGCCCCAATTTCTTTCGCTTCATCCCAGCCCGTACCCTGCGTGCATGTCCCAATGCCCGCAGGGTGTTTACCGCGTTCCGCCCCTCGTCTTCAAGGGCACCACAACAAGGCTCACTTCACTTTCGAAGCGCTGCGCGCAGCGCACGAACCGCGGCGACTTGGCTCGGTTCCGCCATGAACCGCAGGAAGAACTCCGGATCGGCCTCTGGTAGCAAAGGACTCCGCTTACACTCTTGATAGCTCTCGCCACGCAGCGAGGAGAATTTCAGCGAGCCACGCTCGTAAAACCAAACCTCGCGCACGCCGAGCTTCTGATAGATCTCCAGCTTGTCCAGCCCCCCAGACGTCCAGATCACTCAATCGCGATGTCGGGGCGATCGTCGTCACTGTCGACAACGCGACCGACGGTGTAGCACTCATCAGGCTCGGCTCCCCGCTCCTCACGGCTGTTCTTCAAGGTCCAAGAGCCAATACCTTCGAGCTGGATGCCCATTTCCTCCGCCCAAGCCTCGAGTAGGCGAGCGAAGCGCGTCTTGTCCTTCTCGTGAAAACGCGAGGGCGTCATCAGCTCGACCACGCCTTGCGAATACGCGATGCGCGGCACGCTGCGCTCGCCCCGCATTTCGAGCAGCGCCTCGTAGTCGCGAAAGCTAACGTCGCGCAAGTACACGAAGTGATCGATCGCGCTTGGATCAGGCCGATCCGCGAGTGGGTGCGCAACGCTCATGGCTCCGGATTCTAGCACGCGAATTGCGGGTGCCATTTGTGCGGGTTTCCGCAGAGCCTTGCATGCTTCGTTAGCGGGCGGTGGCGCCCGTTGCGCTGTTGGGCGCGGGCGGCATGAGCTTATGTCCTTCACGAGCGGAATAGATGGTGACGCGCTTGACTGAGCCCTCTTCGTCGTAACTAAACATGGATTCGCGTCTGACGCTGGGGGTTGATTCAATCACCGCGGTCATATCGAGCTGGGTAGCAGAAACGTCCCGCTCGAGCGTTGCTCGGCATAGTGACTTGGAACACGCCACCTCCGTGACGCGGGCAGCGCCCAAGGGCGCAGCATGGAGCTCTGCTTGCATCACCTGCGCTGCGACCAGGTTGTCTCGAGATCCGTCTTTCTCGGACGTGAATCGCACTTCGAGATCAGTAATCTCGGCTTGCTCAATCTCGGCGGCTGAGCGAGTATCTTTGAGGTCTGCGGGCGCTTTCGGCGGTTCGTTGTCCCTCAGCCGCAGATCGGCGTCACGCTGCGACGAAGAGACGGCCACCGCCAACGCGGCGGATTTATGCGCGAGTAGAGTGACGGCCTGCTTCAGTCGGTCGATCTCGCGGGATTGATCTGTGTTTGCTGAATCGGGTTGGGCGTGAGCGCTTTCACGGCGCGCCGGCGTCCGCAGGATCAGAAACGCACCGACGCCGAGACACGCAAACGCACCTAAAAAGATCCACATTGGCAACCGACGGCCGGCGCTTCTCTGCAAGCCTTGCTCGACGTTTTTCATCGCAATACTCCTCCGGGATCTGACTACGCCTTCCCCAGGAAGCGTGTCGATCGCTGCGAGGATGTAGCGCCCAATGGCTTGGACAACCAATGTCTGAATTCCGTCTTTGCCGTGGCGGAGTCGGTCAGTCTTTTGTGACCGAACAGAGGAGCGAAAAGACCGACCGATCTCCGCGCTGAATTGGACGGTTAATGACCTACTTCGCTTCGCAATACCTGGCGTAAACAATCGCAAACGGTCAGTTCGACCGAATCAGTAGGAGAGAACAGATGAAACGGAAATTGCTCATTGTCGGCTTGCCTTTAGTGGTGGCATTGGCGTCGGCTTCCGCCGACGCGGCGGTTCGAAGTTTTCCGCACTCAGGAGTCGGGTGCATTCAAGCCGTAGGGACACAGATGAATCCTGATGGCACGGTCAGCGATGCCCTCACCAACACCATTGAGCGCACGCAGTACGGGGTCCACAACACGAGCACAACTTCCCCAGTGACGGTGGAATGCCCGCTTAACGTTTCTTATTTCGGCTCCAATTCGCCGAGTGTCTCTGGGTTTTCGATCAAAGCGTATGACCGAAACCCGTCGTCTGACGTGAATTGCAACATGCAACGAATCGACGGGAATGGCAACGTTAGCTACACTGCCGCCCTCACGACGAGTAATAGTGGTGCCGGAGTGCAGGACGTCTCCGTTCTCCCAACCGGCGTGACCATACTCGGGACATGGCGCCTACGTTGCTCGATCCCCGCGACGGTTTCTGGCGGCGGAGGATTTAACCACCTCGTCAGCTACAGCATCAGCGTTAACGAATAACAAATGCCTCCGTCGCGCTGGTGTGGATGCCCAGATTCGCATCAGCGCGACATGTTCAGATCCTCAGCTTCCGCAACATCTCGCAAAACGATCGGTAGGGCACCCCCGCGGCGTCCGCTGCCCGGCGACGCGATCCGTGTTCCGCCAAGAGCGCTCGCAGAAAAGTCTCCCTGAAGTAGGTCTCGGCGCGGTGCAAGTTCATCCCCGCGGTCGCAGCGGTGCCGAGAGCCAAGTCGGTCACAGTGGGCTTCGCCGAACACGCACCGAGCACGATCCGACGGGCTCGCGCCAATGCACAAAGCGACGGGACCTGGTCGAGCAACCAAGTCGCCAGCTGGTCCACGCTGACGACGTGTCGGAATCCGCGGCTCAGCAGCGCCAAACGCTGCGCCTGACAGCGCTCGTCGAACACAAACACGAGTTCGGGAAAGCCCCAGCTTGAGTCGTACAGAAACGCAGCGCAGTTCAGGTTGAGGCAGCCAGCATGAAGCACCGCAATGTCGAACTCACGCTGCGGGAGAGATTCTGACCGCTCAGACCGCAACGGGTCGAACTCCGCGACGTGCATTCGAACGCTTCCGCGCAGCGTCCGAACCAGCTCCTCGCGAGCCGAATTTTCTGGCAGCCCAAGGAACACCCAAGGCTGCAGCTCAAGATGCTCCTCAAGGGAGGGCACCTCAATGCGTACGCGAAACGTGCCCGATGCGCGCTCCGACTCGGCCGTGTTCGAAGCCCCCTGCTCCGATGCCGCATCTCGATGAATGTGCGTCACTCGCCCACCCTTTGTTCTGCCCGATGATGATAAGCAACGTCCCGGCGGACGCCGGGCCCGCCAACGCGCTTGTAGATTTGTTTGACCTGCGCTCGCGGAGCGAATCCCGTGCGCCACGTCAAGGGTTGAGGCCTTCTTACGTATGCCCGTTTGCTTGCCATTCGATTTTTCCGAAGGTGAGGTGCAACAACAACGGTTGCGCTCGCTGATCGGGCAGAACGCGGAGTGGTTGCGTCGAAACAACATCAAGTGGGCGCGAGCGCCGTCACGAGCGCCGGCGAAAATCGCTATCGCGACGCCCGGGCTCCGTGTGTCCATCCGCGAGCGTTGCTCGTCCCACCGGCGCACGTCGCTCCTGCGTCAACGACAGCTAAAGAGTGGGCGCTCGCGATCACGCAACGCACCTCGCAGAGCTCCGTGTTCCCGGCGCGTCCACGTCCGCTCGGCCGTTCAGTTCAGGGGGGCGCCAGAAGGGCGACGCTTCCCGTCACCGCTGAGACTGCGCCCTGACAGCCACGTCACGCCCCGCCTCACTCCCGCGAAGCGCGCTTCGCGACCCAGCGCGCCGAAGCCCGACGAGCTCCGACCAGGCCGGATATTTCAACCGTTTAGCGCCGAAAGTAATGAAATTCGCACGGCCGTGATCAAGCTGGCGCCTTCCGGGAATTCAGCCAATGTCAGAACGGTGCGCGTTCTTCATCAGAAGGCTCGCATTCTTTAACTTGAATGCCTCGGACCCAGGTCCGGGGGCTTCATCCGCCAACGGCGGCTGAAGTATCGGTCCAAAGTTCTTCCCCTAGCTTACGAGAACTTACTTTTAGTTAGTAAACGAGAAGATCCATCTCGCTCGTCATGCGCTAAGGTCCGCGGCCCCGACAAGGTGCCGAGTTGGAACGAGGCGAGTGGCACGCCAGCGTCCAGCCTTGGGCTGGGTCGCGTTTAGCTTTCGATCTACATCGTCTGAAGGAGTTTCGTTCATGAGTCGGTCCATGCCCACTACCCGCGCAGTATTTCCGTCCCTTATCGTTCTGGCCCTCGCCGCTTCGTGCGGCCACACCAGCGCAACGGTAGATGCGTACAACGCTGCGAAAAAGGGCGGCATCGTCGGCAACGCCGCCACCGGCAACACTGGCAATGAAGGCGGCGGCGCCAACAGCAGTGGTGGCATGGGCAACGTCGGCAACTTGCAGCAATACGCTTGCACCACGGTCGCGTCGCAGCAGTTCGACTCAGCGCACATGGCGCCGTACTCGGATCCCGCAGGAACGGACGAGTTCGTGAACCAGACCTTGGACGCCCTCGGTCAAGATGGCCGCGCCACGCAGATGATCGGCGTCGACGTCGGCGCCTCCCCGGACTACTTCGACATCGAGCGCAGCCCCGACTACACCGCGTCGGGTCTCGGCATTACGATTCGCGGCTACAACTACCGCGACGCAGGTCGCGGCGTGAACTTGGACGCCGGACAAAAGAACCGCCCGACCGATCACATGGACTACGCCACGGTGTTCCCCGCGGCGTCGATCCGCGCGGCCTCCTGGGACATGGATCTCGAGAAGCGCGTCGGTGAGGCCTCCGGCGACGAGACCGCGGGCTCGCTGAACAACATGCTGCTCGCGCCCTGCATGAACATCATTCGCCACCCGTACTGGGGTCGCACGCAAGAGACCTACGGCGAGGACTCGTACCACATCGGGCGCATGGCGACCGCCTACACCGTCGGTTTGCAAGAGTACGTGACGGGCTGCGCCAAGCACTTCGCGGCCAACAACGTCGAAAAGGGTCGCTCTTCGCAAAACGCGATCATGAACGAGCAGACGTTGCGCGAGATCTACGCGCGCCACTTCGAGATGGTGGTTCAGGACGGCGGCGTCGGTTGCATCATGGCGTCGTACAACAAGATCAACGGCGTCAAGAGCACGCAGAACAAGCATTTGCTGCGCGACATCCTCAAGGCACCGGTCGACCAAGGCGGCATGGGCTACAAAGGCCTCGTGCTCTCCGACTGGTGGGCGATGCCCGGCGATCAGGACGGCGAATCTGCCGCGAACGCACTCGGTCATACGCAGGAAGCCGTGCTCGCCGGTTTGGACATCGAAGTGCCGTGGACCCTCCACTACTCGCTCACCAATTTGGCTCAGTCGGATCAGCAGGCTATCCGCGAAGCCGCTGGCCGCGTCCTACGACAGAAGTTCCGCTTCAAGACCGCTACTGACAAAGACGGCTGGAGCATCAAAGCCCCGGTGTCCACGCTCACCGGCGGGACTATGGGTTCACTGAACCGTGTTGAGGCTCACGAGAACCTGGCTGAAGAGGTAGAGGTCAAGTCCGCGGTGCTGCTGAAGAACGGCCCTGCCGGCATGCCGGTGCTGCCGCTCAAGGACGCAGTGACAAAGATTGCGGTCGTCGGCCCGGACCAAACGTTCTCGCTCATCTCTTCGTCTGTGCCGAAGAGCTGCACGGATGGCGGCCAGCGCGGACCGTGCACCTACCACTTCGCCACCGATCCCCCACTTGGCGATCGCGGTTCGGCTCGCGTGAACGGCGATCCGGCTCGCTCGGTCGGTCCCTTTGCCGGCATCCAGACGGAAGCCGGTTCGACGCGCACGGTGACCAGCGGCAACTCGCCTGAGATGGCCGCGGGTGCGGATGCGGTCGTGGTCGTGGTCGGCTACACCCCAGGCGATGAGGGTGAGGAATACGCGATCAGCCAAGGCGGCGATCGACACACCCTCGATCTGCCGAAGCCGGATGACACCGACGCCAACCGCATCGATCAGAACGCGTTCGTGGGCAAAGTGCTCGATCTCGGCAAGCCGACCATCATCTTGATCGAGTCCGGTTCAATCGTGAACCTGCCCTGGCTCACGCACACGAACCAGAACCAAGCCACGGTTTGGGCAGGCTATGGCGGCCTCCGCGCCGGTCTCGCGCTCGGCAAGCTGATCTTCGGCAAAGCCAACTTCTCCGGTAAAGTGCCGCTCGCGTGGCCGACGCAAGCCGAACTCGACAAAGAGGCTTTCAAGGACAACGACCCGATGGGTACCAAGATGGGGTACTTCTTCGGCTACCGCGAATACGATCGCCGCAAGGCCGCGGGCGACACCGTGAATATGATCTTCCCGTTCGGTCACGGCCTCAGCTACTCCACGTTCGAGTATTCGAACTTGGGGGTGCCCTGCCAGGCCGAAGGCAAAGCCACGAGCGACGCGGTGGTTAAGTTCACCGTGGACATCAAGAACACCTCAGCTGTCGACGGCGACGAAGTCGCGATGCTGTTCGTGAAGCCGCCCGCAAAGCCCGCAACCATCACCGGTGATCGCCCGATCAAGGAGCTGAAGAGCTTCGCCCGTGTTTCTGTACCGGCGGGCATGAAGAAAACGGCAGAGTTGCCCTTGCGCATCAAGGATCTGCGTCACTGGGAAGGCAACGAGACCGGTCATTGGACCATCGACAGCGGCGAATACACCATCCTCGTTGGCAAGAATGCAGACGACGCGGAAACGAGCGGCATCATGGGTAAGCTGACGGTTCAGGGCTACTGAGTCGACCTCTGGATTTACGACCGCGGAATCGGATCAATCGGAATCGGAAAATTCGAAGCATGACTTCTCGACGAAATAGTCTCGGGCTCGGTGTAGCCCTGTCCCTCGGTTCGCTCTGTCTCGCTTACGGCGCCCCCGCGTTCGCGCAGGACGAACCGACCACCCCAACTCCTTCGACAGCCGCTCCGGATGACTCGGCAGGCAAGCCCGCCGACGCTCCGGCGGGCACACCCGCGGTCGAACCCGCGGTCGAGCCAGCAAAGGCAGCAACCGAAGCAGCGCCACCGGCACCGCAAGCTCCTCCGACCGAGGAGACAGCTTCCGGAACGAGCGTCGAACGCGAGAAGACGGTGTCGATGCTCGGCGTCGAAAATTTGCCCGGTTCGGCATACCCCGAGGTGCAAACCCGCGGCATCAAGTACGGCTCACTGTGGTTGACCTTCCACGGTCAACAGTGGCCGTACATGCCGATGATCAACGGCAAGCCAGGATTGCGAATTGGCTTCTCCGGATCACTCTGGAGCGATCTCAGCTACACGCACATCAAGGCGGAGTCAAAAGACCCCAACCAGACTCGTTGGACAACGCAAACCCGCGGCGTGGTACGCATCACTCCGACCTACAACGCGAAGGATGGTTGGTTTGCCCAGGGCAACGCTGAGCTCGTCCTTCAAGGCGATATGGCGCCTGATCCCACCCTGAAGACCGTCGGCACCACCGATGACCTCTATGTACGCATCGGCAAGTGGAATGTGTTCGACGTGACTGTCGGCCGCTTCCAAGGCTGGGAAATCGCCAACCACTTTGGTATGGGCCTCGATCAGAACACGCTCGAGCGTGGCGGCGCCTATATCCAGGGCGGTAGCGCTTTGAAGCCGACGGACGGATACGGGCTGAGCTACTTCTGGGATCGCCAGAACTACACGCTCGGTGCCTACGCGCTGCATGTTTACCCGACCAAGTACCTTCGCGGCGAGCTCCTCGGTCATATCGGTGCAGGCACGGCGACGACGGGTCCGTATCAGCTCGACATTCGTCCCAGTGCCATCTTCGACATTGGCTGGATGAAGCTCAAAGCCGGTTTGGAGTACGGTAAGGCCAAACAACAAGCTGAAAACGGGCCCGGTGTAGACACGAAGAGCGGCTACGGCTTCGCCGCGCAGTTCGTCGTCAATCCGTACGTAGAGTTCGGCGGCAGCTTCGCACGTGGCTTCCATGACGTGCTCGACTCGAGCAAGGGTCTGCCCGATCTGGGCGCGAGCGACACCGTCTCGACCTACGGCGGCTTCTTGAACGCGAGCCCCGGCTACGAGCCCCTCGTGTTCGGCTTTGGTGCGTTCAACAACACACGCGAGAACATGCGCCCCGACGGCGCCGCTGGTCCGCACCAGGGCAAGAACGACACCAACGATCAACTCCAGATCTTCGGTGCGGCGCAGTACACGCTCTGGAATCAGCTCTACATCAAGTTCGTGTTTTCACACGCCAAGAACCACGTCGAGGACTACAAGGCCCTCACCTACACGAACAACGCGATCAGCGGCCGTCTCCGCCTAATGCTGCTGTTCTGATTCCGACTTAGACGGCAAACGCGCAAAAAGGCGCGGTTCGTTACCGAACCGCGCCTTTCGCTTTTTGTGCCGTTTTTGCCCGGTGCGCGAATGTGCGCACCCGGAGCCCACCCTTTTGTGCTTCGCGCATGGCGGTGGGCCATGTCAAAACGAACGGCCATGAGATCGGGGCTGACCTTATTCACTCTTCTGGGCTTTGCCGCGGCGAGCTGCGGCAACTCCAATCGGCACTTTGCGAGTTCGAGCGCGGGCGCGGGCGGGCAAAGCGGAGGCAGCGGCGGCGCCACGAGCAGCGCTGGTCGTTCCAGCACCGCCGGCAGCGCGGGCCACGGTCCAATACCTGGCACTGCGGGCTCGGGCGGCATGGAACCCGAGGACAACGCCGGAGCCGGAGGCATGCCGGACGAGCCGCCGCCCGATTTGTGCATTGGAGTGAAGTGCGACAGCCCGCCCGCCTCTGACTGCCTGAGCACGACCGAGTTTCAATCCTATGACTCGACCGGCACGTGCACCGCGGGCGAATGCAAGTACGTCTCGCATTCGATCCCGTGCACGTGCAAGTCGCACGCCTGCACCAGCGATCCCTGCGCGAGTGTCACCTGCAACACCCCGCCCGCGGTGACCTGTAAAGACGCGAACACGCTCATCACATACGCAGCAAGCGGCGCGTGCAGCGCAGGCAGCTGTAGCTACACGCCGACGGAAACGCCGTGCGCGTACGGTTGCGCAAACAACGCCTGCAAGGCTGACCCGTGCGCGACCATGGTCTGCAAGTCGCCGCCTGCAGCCACGTGCAAAGACACGAGCACGCGCGTCACATACACCACGCCTGGAACGTGCAGCGCCAGCAGATGCAGCTACGGCACGACGGACGCACCCTGTACCGGCGATACGCCGAAGTGCAAAGACCCTGGGAATGGCTCGCAATGCGTGGCCTGCCTCGGCAATGCGGACTGCAGCAACGGTGGCACTTGTAACGCCTCCAATGCTTGCGTCTGTTCGAACCGCTTCAACGGCAAGCACTGTGAATTTCAGGTGTTCCGCAGCATCGGGGTCCTCGAGAACGATGCCTACAGCAGAGCGACGAACATCAGCCACGACGGCAGCGTGATCGTCGGGAGTTCGGTGAACAACGCGAACCCGCCGGCTTCGCACGCAGTGCGCGTGGTCAATGGCGGAGCGCTGCAATTCATCGCGAACCCGAGTGGCAGTACGGGAACCTGCAGCGCACTGGCGGCGGATTCCGCGGGCAATGTGCTGCTCTCGTGCGACAACGGAGCCTACGTGTATAGCGCGGGTGGCGTTGCTACCTCCGCAAACTGGCCAACAGGCGGCCTCGCGTACGACGTCAGTCCCGACGGCAAGGTGATCGTCGGAACCGCAGCAGATGGCAAAGCCGTCCGTCAAGCCAGCGGCACAAACACCTCGTACGGTCCGTTCCTGCCCAGCGGCGACTCTCGGCTATACGGCATCAGCGGCGACGGTTCGATCGCTGCGGGCGCTCATCATGGCCCTGGCGTCACGGGCAACGGATACGTGGCAATGCGCTGGACCAGCGGTACCGGCCTGACCTCGCTGACGGGCCTCTCGAACTGGATCTACACCTCTGCGACAGACATCAGCGCTGACGGCAAAGTGATTGTCGGCTGGGCCTCTGCGGAATCTGAAGTCTTGTCCGGCCAGATCCCCGTCAAATGGTCCGGAGGCTCGCTCACTCCGACGGCGCTCGGCGCGGCAGTGGCACAAGCCTCAGCGACCAGCGTGAATTCAGACGGCAGCGTGATCGTCGGCTATCAGGGTGGAGCTCCCACAGTGGCGACGCTCTGGGATAGCGGCGGAGCACACGCAATCAAGGACCTCGTAGCGTCCACTCCCGACTTCACCTCGGCTTGGACCCTCGACACAGCCGTCGGCGTCTCCGACGACGGCAAATTCATCGTGGGCAATGGCACGTTCCAGGGTCGCAGCGAGGGTTGGGTCATCCACTTGCCGTGAGGGCGTGAAGAGCTTGGCTCGCGCGGCGCGCGGGCCAAGACAATCCCTTCGCCGTCGGTTTACGCGGGTTGCCAATACCGGAAGCGGCGCCGGCGCGGTTGCGCAGTCGAGCGGCATTCGTGCAAAGTGCCGGCGCTCTGGACAGAGCGCGAGAAAGCTCGCAACTCGTCTTGGCGACGCACCGATAGGGATGACATGGCGGTCTCAATCAAGATTTCAAAGTCGGGGATGTGCTTGTTTTTGCTTGGCGCCCTATGGGTTGCCGGCACCCAAACCACTGGCTGCTCAGCACCGTTTTCCTGCTACGAGACGCGAACCTGTAAGCCAGCCGCGAAAGCTGAAGCGGGCGCGGCAGGTGACGACTCCGACTCCGAAGCAGGTGCTGGCGGAGAAGTCAGCAACAACGGCGGGCGTTCGAGCAGCGCCGCCGGACACGCAGGCGTCGGGGGTGCCGGAACGACGATTGCCGACGCGGGCTCAGCCGGATCGGAAGCGGGAGCAGAGAACGCTGGAGCCGGCGGCATGGCCGACGAGAATCCCGACTTGTGTGGAGGGAAGACGTGCGCGGGCGATACGCCCAAGTGCAAGACAGCAGATACCGGTTCGCAATGCGTGGCCTGCCTCAGCAATGCGGACTGCAGCAATGGCGGCACGTGCAACAGCTCGAATGCTTGCGTCTGTAGCAACCGCTTCAACGGGAAGCGCTGTGAATTTCAGGTGTTTCGCGGATTAGGGACGGTTTCCGGCGATACGTCGAGTAGCGCGTCTGGCATCAGCCACGATGGCAGCGTGATCTTCGGGACCTCCTCCCCGAATAGCGGCGCCATTCACGCTTTCCGCGAGGTCAATGGCGGCGCAATGCAATTCATCCCCAAACCAAACGCCGCAACTGCTGCCAACCATTGCCTACCCAAGGCGGTCGACTCCGCGGGAAACGTACTTCTGACGTGCGACGATGGCTCGGTGTATCTTTACAGTCCGGGAGGCGTGGCTACGTCTGTTTCATGGCCTACCGACGCGAACAGCAACTTGGACATGAGCACCGACGGCAAGGTGATCGTCGGTGGTACCACCAGCGCTTACCAAGCAGTCCGTCGTCAGAACTCCACGATAGCGCTCCTTGGTCCACTCACGCCAAGCGGCGGCTCGGACTGGTTCAACGCCACGAATGGCGACGGCTCGGTCGCGGTCGGAACTCAGTCGAACGTGACAGCCCTCAGCTGGACGTCGAGCACAGGGCTCTCCGCGTTGCCCCTCCTAGCGACCTGGGCCAACGCCGCCGCCACCGACGTCAGTAGCGATGGTAAGGTGATCGTCGGCTGGGCCTCTGACGACTGGGAAATCTTATCCGGTCGTATCGCCGTCAAGTGGACGGGAAGTTCATTCACGCCCACTGCGCTCGGCTCCTCGCCCAGCGGTGCAGCTGCTCTCGCCGTGAGCGGCGACGGCAGTGTAATCGTCGGCCGCCTGGTGTCCGATCCGATGGTCTGGGACAGCGGTGGAGCGCATAGCCTCAAGTCGCTCGTCGGAAGCTCCGACGATCTGACGAGTGATTGGACGCTCGACTCCGCTGTTGGAATCTCTGATGACGGCAAATGGGTCGTCGGATCGGGCACTCACCGAACCCATGGCGAGGCGTTCGTGGTTCACTTGCCGTGATGCCGTGAAAGGCTTGGCTCGCTGTGTGCGGGCCAAGCCTCTGCCGGGGGACGCGCGTTACTTGGTGAACTGCGTAAGGTCGACCTTGTCGGACATCATCTTGTAGCCCGCTGGACCAGGGTGAAGTTTGTCCGCCGAGTTGGCCGCCGCCAGTAGGCCTGGAGTCGGTGTCTTTCCGTCCGTCAATGCGGCGTCGAAGTCGATGACACCGTCGAACGCGCTGCTCTTGATGTAGTTGTTGACCTGGACTCGGACCTGTTCATGACTTCCAGGCATCGTCGCGCTCGTAGTATTGTCGTAAGAATTGCCGCCAAACGGAAGGATCGTCGCGCCGTAGACAATGAGCGACTTGTCGTGCGCCGCTTTGATCAACTTGTCGTAGACCGCTTTCAACGAATCGAACGAAGCTCCGCCGCCGATGTCGTTCACGCCATCGAAGATGATTACGTATTTGACACCGCTCTGCCCTAGGACGTCCCGAGCAAATCGCGATTCCGCGGACTTGGGGTCGGTACCAGCCAGATTCGTGGCGCCGATACCCTGATTCATGAGCGAGATGTTCTTGGTTGCAGCATTGGCTTGGAGGCGAGCAGCGAGATCGTCAGTCCAACGATTGTTGGCGTTGGGATCCACGCCTCGGCCATCGGTGATGGAGTCACCGATGGCGACGATGCCTTTGGCGTCAGCAGAGGCCATGACGTCCATGCCGGAGATGACCCACCAATGCTGGTTGTGCGGGGCCGAAGTCATGTTAGCCGCGCTGACGTCTGTGCTGTTGGCTTGCACGTAGGAGTCTGTTCGCGCGCCGTTGTGGGACGTGAGATCACTCGGTACGGTGCCGAAGGCGGTCGTAATCGAAACGTTGCCCAGCGCAGGTAGGGCAAAGTCCAGCGGGTCGGACCAGATCTCCATGCCCGCCGCAATCGTGACACCTGCCATTCCGGAGAAAGCGAGCGCCTTGTCCGTCGACGTGTCGATGCTGCCGTCTACGTTGGGGGTGGCTTTGCAAAGCGCGACGTGAGCCGCTTTGATCGTGAGTGCTGAGGTGCCTTTCTTGTTCGAGAATTGGACCCGGATTTGATTGCCACCCAGCGAGGCGTGCGTGACTTGACGAGCAACCGCGTTGCTGAGTGCAGCCGGAGGCTGTCCATCGGATGCGGTCTCGTACGGCGAGGCCGTCCAAGTGCCGACCCAATGCATGGCTCCGCCACCGCCAGCCCCAGATCCTCCAGTACCAGTTCCATTACCGCCGATACCTGGTCCGCTACCCCCCGTGCTCGGACCGCTGCCGCCCACAGTCGCTGAGCCGCCAATCGGGGCACTGCCGCCCGCACTAAGGCTTCCACCACTCGTATTCATGCCGCCGGTCGCGGGACCCGAGCCGCCGGTCTGACTCGCCGAGCCGCCGTTCGAACTCGTGCCACCCGCGCCCGGTCCGTGACCGCCGCCCGCGGAAGGCGTGCCGCCGTCCGAACCGCCGCAAGCAACGCCCGCGCCGGCAACAGCAAACAGCGCGATCAATGCGACGGGTTGAAGGAAGGGCGTCAATTTGCGGGATGGGCGAGCTGTCCGGTGGGGATTGCGATTCATGTTGTGCAGTGTCGGATCATCCCATAAGTCGTCATTGCGAGCCCGTGGCAAGAAGCTACGCGGGCCAAAATCAGGCGGAAATGTACGCATGGGCCGGCATTTTGCAGTGCCGGAATGGTACCGTTTCCACACGATGCGGTTTCGGTCATCGACCGTCACATTGGCCGTCTTGGTCGCGTGGTGCGCGGTCCTCGGCGGCTGTAGGCGAGTCGAAGAGCCGGCTGGTGACGAGCGCGCGCGCCCAACGACGTCCAGCGCCAGCACAGCGAGCGCGGTGCCCGCGCCAACGACGCCGCTGGTCGCCCCCACGCAGCTGCTCACGCTTCCAAGCTCCGCCTATCAAGCCGCGCTCTTCGCGGACGACGAAGCGATCGAGCTTTTGACGAACAGTGCCGCGTATCGCCTCGTCGCCAACGAAGCGCCGATCAATCGCGCGATCGATTCCGGTTTTGCGGCGACGGTCACGCGCAAGGACTACGTCTATTGGGCACGCGGGGCGATTTGGCACGAGCCGCGCATTCCCAGCAAATCTGGCGGCGAAAGGAGGCTCGCAGCGCTCGCCGAGCAACCGCAGCGCATCGTGGCCGACATTGGCGCAGAGGAGATCGCACTGCTCTTGCGCTCCGAAGGGAACCGCTACTCGATCGCCAAGCTCGAGAAAAACCGGGTGAAGACGCTGTACACATCGCCCAGCTCGATCGACGCTCTGACGATGATCGGTGACACGCTCTACTTCGTGGAGCGACCAGCGGGCATCGCATGGCGCATCGGGAGCGTGAAGCTCAGCGGCGGCACTCCGACCTTCACCGCAGACAAGTCCGGGCGCTGGCCCGCGCTGCTGCGTGGCAGCAGAGACGTCGTTTACTACGACGGCGCGCGGCGCGACGTGCTCCGTCTATCGCTCGATTTGCAACGAGAGCAGACGATCGCCAAAGACTTCATTTGTTCGCCGCTCGCGGTAACCACGAACGTCTATTGCTCGACGATGGAAGGCATTTTCGAGCTCTCGGAGGCGGGTCAACGACGCCCCATCGTGCCCGCGCCGCGCCAGCTGATCACGAACCTTGCCGCCAACTCCAAGCGGCTTGTCTTCATCAGCGACGCGGGCGCGCAGGGCAAAGATCAATTGGTCGTGTACACCGTGCCGCTCTAAGCTCACGGCGCAGGCCGACCGAGTTGCTCCATCAGGTAGTTCATCGCCGGGCGCGGTGTGCCGCTCTTGATCAATCCGCTGTTAGGCGCAGATGACCAAGTTTGACCGAAGATCCAACCCCAGATGGTGATGCCCTTCACGTAGCTGGTGCTCATGAAGAGGGGGAAGTATTGCTTGTACAGACTGAGCTGCTTGGCGTCGTCCGTGGTGTCGATGTCCATCTCGGTGATGTACACGGGCAAGCCGGTCTGAGAGTTCAGGTCGCCGAGCAGTTTGGTCACGGTGGCTAAGCTGACCTGACCGTTGTCGAGATCGTGCGACTGCGCGCCGATTGCGTCGATCGGCGCGTTTTGAGCCTGAATCTTCTTCACGATATCGATGAAGTGAGCGTTGTCGTTCGACCACTCGATGTTGTTGAAGTCGTTCAAGATCAGGATCGCGTTCGGACACGCGGCGCGCGCCCACGTGAACGCGTTGGCGACCCATTTCCAATCACCATTGGTGCCGCCACCGATGTTGCTGGCGTAGCTGGGTGTGGTGTGCGGCGGAGGCTCGTTCACCACGTCGATCAATTTGGTGTTGGGGTAGCGCGTGCAGAACTCGGTCATCCACTTCTGCACGGCTTCCTGATTGATGGTGCCGCCGGGTTGCTGGCTGCCCCAAACGAACGTGTGTTGCTTGAAGAGGATCTTGTTCTTCTCGGCGTAGTCGTAGATGGCGTCGAGCGCGGTCCAGTTGAAGGCAGCGCCGGCATTCGACTGCACGGAGCCCCACTTGCCCGCGTTCTCCGGGGTGACCTGATCCCAGTAGGTGGCAAACTTACGAGTGCCCTGATCCATACTGTTCTGAAAGCCGGTAGTGATGTTGCCGACGAACTGCGGACCGTCCCCGCCGATCTCGTGCCTGCCACCGCTTGCGGTGTTGCTGCCGCCGCTGCCGGTGCCTGGGCCTGAGCCGCCGGAGCTTGGGCCGGAAGCCGAACCAGCAGTTCCGGGGCCGGGCCCGTTGCCGCCCTTGCCGACCGGGCCTGAGCCGCCGCTTCCCGTAACCGTGCCCTTGCCGGCGCTCGAGCTTTCGCCAGCGCCGCCGGTGAACGTGCCGCCAGTGCCGTTGGTGAAGCCGCCAATACCCGGTGCGCCTGCATTGCCGTCGTCATTCAGCGCACCGCCAGCGCAACCGGCGGCAGCGACGAGAAGCGAACCACAAACAACGCAATTTTTCAGTATGTTGTACCGCACGCTAACCCACAATGATGCCTCTCAACTGTGCCCCGCGCTACGAGAAGCGAGCATTTTTATCCAAGATTACCGCAAAGTAATGCTTCTCTCACTCTCATGGGTGATACCCCAACGACGGGCGTCACATGACAGGCTCGTAATGAGATGTTGGTGAGGGGCATTTCCGTTTCAACGCGGGACGGCAAAGTCGAACATGAGCGACACACCTACCTACAAAGATCCGAACGCAGCGCTCGAGCAGCGCGTCGAAGACCTGCTCGCGCGCATGACCCTGGCGGAGAAGGTTGGGCAGCTGCTCCAGCTCAACGGCCAAATCGATCCGCTCAAGACGGTGCGCGAGAAGCAGCCCGGCTCGCTCTTGCACATCTTGAACGACGAGCTCGCACAGGCCATGGACGCCGCTGCCGAGACGCGGCTCGGCATTCCGCTCCTGATCGGTGAAGACGGCATTCACGGCCACTCCTTCCACCCGGGTGCCACCATCTTTCCGACGCAACTCGCGATGGCCTGCTCGTGGAGCGAGCCGCTGCTCGAAGCTGCGGCGCGCGTCACGGCGCGCGAGATGGCGACCACCGGCGCGCATTGGACCTTCTCGCCCGTGCTGTGCCTGACGCGCGACGTGCGCTGGGGCCGCACCGGTGAAACCTTCGGCGAAGATCCGTTCCTGATCGCCGAGTTCGGTGCAGCGATGATCCGCGGTTACCAGGGCGCGGGCCTTGCCGACGCGGACGGCGTATTAGCGTGCGCCAAGCACTACGCGGGTTACTCCGAAACCCAAGGCGGGCGCGACGCCTCCGAGGCCGATATTTCGCGCCGCAAGCTACGTGCCTTCTTTCTGCCACCGTTCGAGCGTGCAGCGCGCGCGGGCTGCCTGACGTTCATGACTGGCTATCAATCGATAGATGGCCTGCCCTCCACCGCCAATCGTTGGCTGCTCACCCAAGTCTTGAAAGAGGAGTGGGGCTTTACCGGGATCTTGGTGACGGATTGGGACAACGTAGGGCGACTGCATTGGGAACAGCGCATCGTGCCTTCGCCCAAAGAGGCCGCGGTGGTTGCAGTGCGTTGCGGCAATGACTTGATCATGGCCACGCCGAGCTTCTTCGACGCGGCTCAAGGCGCGGTGCGCGAGGGGCTCTTGGCCGAGACCGAGATTGATGCCGTAGTACGCCGGATTTTGACGCTCAAGTTCCGCATGGGCTTGTTCGAGAACCCGCGTCGCCCCGATCGCGCAAAGCAGGCGCGCGTGATCGCTTGTCCGGAACACCGCGCACTGAACCTGACGGTCGCGCGTGAGTCGTTGGTACTATTGAAAAATGACGGCCTTTTGCCGCTTTCAGCCGAGCGCGTGCGGAAAATTGCGGTCATCGGCCCCAATGCGGACGACGCTTTGGCGCAACTCGGTGATTGGTCATTGGGCAGCTCGCAACATCCGCCGAGTGCGGGCAAGCAACCGCGCGAATGCACCGTCACGTTGCTCGACGGCATTCGCGCGCGCGTGCCAGCCACGATGTCCGTCACTCACGCGCGTGGCTGCACGCTCGATTCTCGGAATGAGCACGAGATCGCTGTCGCGCTCGAGGCATGCGCGGAAGCGGACGTGATCGTGCTCGCAGTGGGCGACGCGCTGCCGTTCATCGGCGAGACATTGAGTACCGCGACGCTCGAGTTGCAAGGCGCGCAACCGGCGCTCGTCGACGCGATCATCGCTCTAGGCAAGCCCGTGGTGCTGACACTCGTGTGCAGCAAGCCGATGGTACTGCCGGCATCGAGTGAGCGGGCTCGAGCCATCGTTTGTTGCTTCAATCCAGGCATGCAGGGCGGAACTGCCTTCGCCGAACTCTTGTTCGGGGATCTCAACCCCTCCGGCAAACTCACGATCTCGTTTCCGAAACACGTCGGTCAGCAGCCGAGCTTTTACAGCCAAGTGCGCGGCCAGCACGGCAAGACTTACGCGGACCTCGATCAGAGTCCGCGCTTCGAGTTCGGCTTTGGCCTGAGCTACACCCAGTTCGAGTACTCGAGCTTGCAGCTCGCCCGATCCCGGCTTGCACAGGGTGAAGCGCTCGAGCTCAGCTTCGAACTCTGCAACAAGGGCACGCGCGAAGGGACGGAGATCGCCCAGGTGTACGTCACTGATTTGGTGACCTCGGTGACCTGGGTGAACAAGGCGTTGATCGGGTTTGCGCGCGTCACTTTGGCGGCGGGTGAACGTCGCACCATCACGTTGAGCATCCCTCAAGAGCGCCTGTCTCTGATCGACGCATATGAGCGTCGCGTGGTCGAACCAGGCGAGTTCGAAGTGTCGGTGGCTGCGTCTTCGCGGGAAGAAGGCGCATTGCGCGCGCGCTTCGTGGTCGACGGCGAGCCGTTCTCATTTGCGGGCATCCCGGGCGTAGTTCGGACGGAAGCGTAGCTGCCGACAACTGCTCGGGCTATGCTACGCAGAAGCAATGGGGAAGATTTCGATTCGGCTACTGGCGGCGCTGTTTGCAGGTTCGCTCTCGACAGTCGCGGCAGCTTCACCGTCGGTGAGCATCAGTCCGTTCATGACTCGCGACCATCAGGACAACGCCGGCAAGGTGATCGTCACACAGATCAATCGCAAGGACTGTCTGACCGATGACTTCTTCAGGCTGCCGATCACGCTGAGCGACTATGGGGGTTACTCGTTGGAGCTCTGGGCGGGGACTGGCTGCGAGCTCGTGACGAATCGGCAAGCAACGACTGCCACCTGTTGGCAATTGGCCAGCGTGGTGCCGCAAAGCGAGCTCATCAGCATGCAGGTTTCCGTTCAAAAGTTGTTGAGCGGTCGAACATCTGGAGACGTACCCTGCGAACCCACGAGCACCGACCGCGCGCCGCAGACATTGGCGATCTACGCGCTATTGATCGACGCAAACCAATACCCCAGCGCATCGGCGACTCTCAACGTCTTCTACAGATTGCTCGGACCAGAACCGCGCGATATCGAGTACGTGTCGAGCGGGGATGGCCGGGCCATGGTCAAGCTCGCCCCCTACTCTTATGACCAATACGAAGACGGTGTGCAGCTGTTCTGTGATCCTCCGCCGAATGACCCCAACGCGGCCGCGAACACTCAGACCATCACCGACAATGCCGGCGTTTTCGTGCCTGTTTGCGCCCAGTCGGCCGAGCTGATTCCCGGCGCTGATGGCGCTTCACTCCAGCACCTGCGTTGCGGCTTTGGTCACAAAGACGCCCTGATTCCGGTCGCCACCGACCTGATCAACGGGGTTTCCTACAACATCGCGCTGGCAAGCGTGGACACGTACGGCAACGTGGGTCCGCTCTCACCGGTGGCTTGCCAGGTGCCGCAAGCCCGCGGCGCCCATCAAACCATCAACGCTTGCGCCTTCAGCGGGGTCAGTCGTAGTGAGCGCGCTTCCGTGTTCGCTAGTTTACTCGCGATCGGCGTTGCATGCGGACGTCGACTGCGACGAGGTTGCCGAGCTAGCGCGTGAACACCGCGGACGAGGCACTGCCGGAGGCAGAGACTCCGTAGATGCTCAAGGTGTTCCCCGACACGCAAAAGGTGTCCGTTTCTGCGGCACCGGTCACCCCGCTCGTCGTGGTCAGATTGTTGCCCTGCACTTGGTAGGTGCCGCTGTTCATCGTGGACTGGCTGGTACTCACCGTGCACCCGCAACCCGCGCTCGCGTCCCAGTTGCACTGGGCGTCCGTGACAGAGGTCACGTTCAGGAACGAATCGCGAAGCAGCGTGCAGTCCGATTCTTTGAGGCAAGTAGCAGGGATCTGGATGAATTCCTGAAACGCGATCACGGCCGACGAGGTCATCGTGTTGTTGGCCTTGAAGGAAACCGTGCCCGTTGTCGTGAAGGGCGAGAGGCGGAAGGTCGCGCTGGGACACGATTGGAGCATCGTCGTCATCGAGATGTCCAAACACATGTCTTTGATCGTCCAGTCACCAACCACGTCACCGCCGCATGGCGTACCGGTGGAACAGGAACCCTCCTTGCCCGTGCTCTCGGATGAACCGCCGCAAGAGCACACGAGCAACCCCACCGCGAACACCACCCTCGAGCCAAGGATCCGACCTACCAAGCGCTTCCTCCCGAATTCAGACCTTATCTCACGAGGCTCGCGGAAGTAAACGGCTTGGTATGCTGTCCATGTAGGTCTGGGACTTCAATAGACGTTAACGGCCTATTGAAACGCTCCCGCCCGCGCAGTGAAATACAAGGTCGCGAGGCTCGCTCAGGGCACGACGGCGATCCCGGTGAGCGCGCCCGTACCCGTCACGAGATCGACCGCGCCGCTGCCGTCGAGGTTGGCGCGACCAACGCGGCCACTGGCGCCGCTCGTGTAGTACACGTGGCCGCGCTCGAGATCGAGGGTCACGCCAATTGCTTCGCGCACGCCCCGCACCAAGATCTCGCGATCTCCGCGCGTGGCCGCGGTCTTGCCGCTGGGGATTTCAATCGCCGCGCGGCTGATGGTGTCGTCCCCGCGATCGCTCCAATACATCTGACCCGCTGCGAGATCGAGGTCGAGATCGACGGGCTCGGGCAGCTTGTCGAACAAGATTTCGATGTCGGTCCGAGTGCTGGCGGTCTCGCCATTCGGCATTTGCAAATGCGCGCGGCGAATCGAGCCAACCATGCCGTTATCGGGCCCTTTTTGGGTCCAATAAACGAATCCGTGAGCGACATCGAGCGCGAGCCCGACGCACCAATTTTCCGCGTTCTTACGCGCGCTGTCGCCAGTCGCGACAGTGACGAGCGTTTCGAGCCTGGTGCCGTCGGTGGCCGCGCGTTGGATGCGCATGCCTTCGCGATCGGACCAATAGAGTTGCCGGGCGGCGAGATCGAGCTTGAGTTGCTTCGGCGTGTAGCTGCCACCCGCGGCCACGATCGTGGTCATTTTCGAGCCGTCGAGCTCCGAGCGGAGAAGCGAGCCGTCGTTGTCCGCGGGCACGCCCATCGTGGTCCAATACACATGGCCGCCGGCGACGTCGACCGCGATGCCGTCGGGGCCTTTACCGGCAGAGCTCACCAACGTGCGCGGCGTGGGCTTGTCTTCATCGAAAGCACGGACGCTGCCCTGAACGTCCAGATAAAACACGCGACGCCCACCGCTGCTGGTCGAACCGCTCGTTCCAGCGCTGGCTGTGTTGCCGCCGGTTGCGCTCGATTTGCCTCCCGCGCTCGGATTTGCAGACGCCGCGCCACCCGAGTTCGGCTCAGCGGGACCCGTGCCCCCAAAGCTCGCGCCGCTCTCGTTGGAATCGCTTGCGCCCGTTCCGGCAGCGCTCGGACGCTCACCGCCGCTTGCGGGCTGTGCTTCGTTGCTCGCTCCGCCGGCTTCGTGTGCGGTGCTACGCGCGCTCGAACACGCACACGCGAGTGAGCATGTGAAAACGACGGCACCTGCGCCAAACCAAGCCCTTCTGGATCGCACCATTCGGACACCGGTAGCGCCTCAGTACTAGTCCGGGAACGCGCGCGGGTCGAGCCGAGCCGCCCCTGGGCCAATTTTCTGATCGCGCAAGAGTCGCGGTGGGTTCGAGAATTGGGTTAAAAGCAGGCAAATGTACGGCGTAATTTTGATTGTCCACTCGTGGAACCGCTGGCTCGTGTTGGCCTCGGCAGTAGCTACGCTCGCGCTCGCCATCACGGGTCTCTCTGCGGCGCGAGAGTGGTCGAAGCGAGACCAGCGCGTCGCGCTCACGTTCGTCTCCGCGCTGGATCTGCAAGCCTTGCTCGGCTTGCTGCTGTACTTCGTGCTCAGCCCGATCATTCCGAAGACGGGCAGCGAATTCAAAGCGGCGATGCACGTCAGCGCGCTACGCTTCTTCGCCATCGAGCACATCACGATGATGGTGCTGGCGCTAATCGTTGCGCACGGCTCCTGGGTCTACGCCAAACGAGCCGCCAACTCGCGAGCGCGTCAGCGGCGTGTGGCTTGGGGCGTCGGCGTGACGTTGCTGTTGATTCTATCGAGCATTCCGTGGCCGTGGATAGCCGCAGGGCGCCCGCTGTTCAACTTGGGTTGAGGCACTACTGTGGCGCCGCATCACCCACGGAGTGCGCGGCTAGCCTTCAGTGACGCACACTTGCAGCGCGATCGGCAAGATCGCCGCTTTGGCTTCGGCACTCAGGGCGCCTTCGATGCGCCCCCCGCCGGAGCGCTCGAGCACCAAGTGCTCGACCAAGCCGCCGCCTTCGGGACGCGCGCGGTACGAGGAAATGTCGAGACCGAGCGCGAAAAGCGCGCGATGCACCGAACCGATCAGTGGAGAACACGAGCGCTGTCCGATTTCGACAGCCACGAGTTCGGGGCCGCGCTGTTCGAAGCGAACTTGGGGATGAGTGATCACGGCGAGTTCGAGCCTGCAGGGAGAGGGTGACCGATTGGGGAAGGCGCACCAACTTTTTGGTGACCTGTGCTCGCTCGTCTCAGCGGACGACTCGCCCAAAACATAAGCCTAGCGGTAGAGACTTCGACTCAAGAAATGCGCGCAGAACCCGGGGCCGGCGACAGCGCCGCTAGCGCTTAGTTAAGTTCACGAGAACTTCACTCACGAGTCCAAGTGATCAACTCGAGGTCCGACGAGCTATTTCGCAGAGCAGTAATCAATACCGTATGTGGCGCGGGGTTGACCGCGCCGGGGTTTCGCGAGTTCCACGCCGAGCGAACCTGCGCGAGCAAGGCGGTGCCAGCCGATACCGAGCCCACGCGCTGCACGACGCCGCTCGCCTGCACTTGCCAATCGATGAGCTCGAGGTCACTCGCGCCGTTGCGCACGGCGGTGGTGAGATACTGCGCGCCCGAGGCGTCGAAGCTCAGCGCGGACGATACGCTGTCCACACCTCCGGCCCGCGCGGTGTCCAAGCGCTCGATGCTGCCGTTCGAACGAGCGCGCCAAGTAATGATCTCCAATTGGCCGGCTCCGTTGCGCAGGCTGGTAAAGATCAAATCGCCATGCGTGCGCAGCGAGACGTGGCTGGCGCTGCCCGCGGTAGTGGACCCGATGCGCCGAATGGTTGCGCCGTCGGCGCTAGCGGCCCATTGGATCAGCTCTAGCTCGCCGTTTCCATTGCACACCGCGGCGACGAACCGATAGCGCAGGCCCGTGCCCAGGCCGAGAAACCCGAGCGCAACCTCGCTCACCGCACCGGCGGAGGCTCCGCCGCGCCACGCCGGGACTCCCGCGTTCGAGAGCGACCAAACTTCGACTTTCAAATTGCCCTTGAGGTCCCGATGCCCGGTCGCAAACAGCTCCGGGTCGTTTTCGAACAGGAACGGGCAAATAGCGATCTCGCTCGCATTCTCGCTGGTCGCGCTGCCTTCGCGCGCAAGCCCTCGGTTCCAAGAGATGACTTCGATGTGGCCGGCGCCATTCTTCACCGCTGTGACGACGTGAGAATGGATCACGATGGTTGCGATCTCGCTCACGGCGCCGGCGTGTGCATCACCGATGCGCGTGATGGGCGCGCCGCTCCCGGTCACGTTCCAGAGTGTGAGCTGCAGGTTCCCATCACCGTTGCGCACGGGCGTAACGACCGCGCCCATCGGGCCAAAGCCGAAGACCTCGATCACGGCCAGGTCGAGCGCGCTGACCCTCCCTGCGTGAGCCGTCGCCTTCCTAACCAGCTTTGACATCGTGCACCCTTCCCG
>Ga0164309_10000029_pt1 | contig 83309 bp, 62 predicted proteins | sample Whisoiple_247_MG_FD_109984 | JGI IMG/M metagenome (GOLD analysis project Ga0164309, IMG submission 109984) | Soil microbial communities amended with fresh organic matter from upstate New York, USA - Whitman soil sample_247_MG | ecosystem: Environmental > Terrestrial > Soil > Unclassified >... | reverse complement strand
CTCAGTGCGACGATTCCCGTCGATGGGACGTGGACCTGCGGCTCGCATCGATTCGAGCATCAAGCGCGGAGCTATCGACACTCGCGTCGTCTATCGTCGTGTCTAAGGAGCGCTCTGGCGCGATGAGTGCCACCCAAAATCTCCCTCTGATCTCTGCGGCCTCTGCGGCTCGGCGGTTAAAAATTCAGGGAGTCTTGCCAGGTGCGCCCCGATTTCAGTCGACGAAGGCGCTGCGTTCGCCGTTGGCTCGGAGGTGCAAGGTGACGTCTTCGGCGGCTTTGACGGTGACTTGTTCGCGCTTCAGCTGTTTGCCACCGGCGTAGACGATGACTTGGTAGTCGCCGGGTTTGAGTTCGGTTGGGGCACTGTCCGCAGTGCCTTTGGCGACGGTGTGCCCGGCCTGGTCGAGTACGCTGTATGGGTAGCGAACGTGGCGGCGGCGAGCGAGCGCTGCAGTGCATCACCATCACCGTCATTGAGCAAGCGACCTTGGAATCCCGGGCCCGCTTCGCCGCTGACCTTTTCAATCACTCCGCCGGACGCGGTGGTCAGGAGGTCCGGCTCAGGTGTCGTGCTGGTTGCCTTTGCCGGAGCTGGCTGAGGCGTGGTGCCAGCGGCGTTTGCAAACGGGGAAGACGCGGCAAACGCCGCTGTCACGACTGCGACCCAAAGCACGAGCAATCGACCGAGGTGCATGCCCATCTCCCTCTCCCAGCGAAATCTGTGACGACTTGCCCGTTCGGTCTGACGACCGTCGAGCTGCGGCATTCAATAGCAACTCGGCACTTGCTTCAATGGCGAGCAAACTTGAACGTTTTTGCCGTCTTCTTGGTGGGCGCTGATCGGCGCCGTCAAATGCGAAATCGCGTCACGCGACGCCGAAGGCTGAGCCGGTTTCGACGCTGATTCGTGACCATCAAAAAACCAATCGAAGCGAGCGTTGCAGGAGTCAGTGGAGCGTCAGCACGACGTACTCTGGGGGAACTCCGAAGCGCACGGGCCACACGCTGGTGCCAATGCCCGTTGTGACGAACAGATGGCGCCCGGCTTCGACGATGTGGCCGGCGGCATAGCGCGAGTGATAGCGGGAGCGCACGATCGGCCTGCCGATCAAGGGCAGGCGCACTTGGCCGCCGTGGGTGTGACCAGCGAGGGTCAGTGAGACGCGTGAATCGAGCTCGGGAAAGACGTCGGGTTCGTGCACGAGCACCAAGAGCGGCACACCTGAAGGGGCGAGCGCGAGTTCTTGCGTGGCCGTGCGCTTACGCGCAGCTTCGTCGGTGAGACCAAGCACGCAAAAGCGCGTGCCGCGCGTTTCGACCTCGAAGACTTCGTCGTCGAGCGCGTGAATGCCTTTGGCTTCGAACAAGGGACGCAGCGCGGGGCCGTGCCAGCCGTCGTGATTGCCGAATACTGCAACCACGCCCAGCGGGGCGTGGAGCTCACCGAGTAGCTCGGCGACGCCCGGCTCGGCAACGCGCGAGCCGAACTTGACGTCGTGGATCATGTAGTCGCCGGCGAGCAGGATCAGATCGGCGTGCTCGGCGTTCACCTGCGCGATGAGTGCGCGAGTGCGCGCCTCACCCCAATGCGGCGCGCCCACGTGCAAATCCGACAGCAACGCCACGCGCAGCCCAGACAGCGCGGCTGGCCAGTTCGGGATATCGAGCGCTTCATGCTTCACGACCAAGCGCGCAGGCTCGATCGTGAATGCATAGGTCGTTAGTGCGACGAACGCGATGAGTGCGCCGATGGCTGCCCATTTCAGACGTTTCACGTGGCTCGCTCACTCGAAAATTGGCGCCCGACGAGTCTCCTCAGGCCTCGCTTGGTTTGATCCGTGCTGGTTCGGGCGCCGCGGGTTTCTTTTCCGCGGGCTTGTCGGATGCTTGCTCACGGCACGGAGCGGGTTTTTGTGGGATCCCCACCGTGTTGACGATGAAGCCCGCGACGAGTCCGTCGCCGTCAATCCAGGCCATGATCATTTGTGTGCCCATCGTGGCCTGACCGGGGCTGGTGATCATCGCGACAGAGCTCCAGTTGAGTACGCCCATGTCGCCGTCGCGACCCTGTCCCGATGGTGCGCCGAAGCTCTTCACCAGCGCTTGCCCGGTGGTCTGGCAGATCCTCACGCTCGCGATCTTGTCGTCGGCGACGAAGCTATTCATCATCACCGCTTGTTGTTGCGGTTTCGACGCGCAAGCCACGGTACAGGCGGCTGCTAGCAACCCGATCACCACTCGTGAATCCCACATGCGCGCAAGAGTGCGTGCCGCCAGGAAGTGCTGTCAAGCGCCAGCGAGCGCGAGATGCACGTGTGTTTGCTGGGCGCGAGAGCGCTCGCGTCGTTGACGTCCGACGCACGCGCCAACGCGCGCAGCGAGCTGATCCCTCACCAGCAGACGAGTGAACCGGTGTAGCCGCACTCGGGCCGCTGCATCAACGCGTAGACCGCGCCGGTGACTAAACCGCTCGCCAAGCCGATGCCACCGCCGGCCACTATTTGTCCGCCAGTCTCGAAGTTACCCGAGCTGCGGCCGATACCGGTGATCGTGGCCAGCACCAAGGGCGCGAATACATTGCCGGCAAACGAACCGACGTTGAACCTGCCGCCGCTCCACTTGAAGGTGTCGACGAGAAAGACCGCGGTCCCTTGACCAAGCCCGGAAAACGCTGCGAACGAGTGCGTCGAGAGCATGCCGTAGGTCTGGCAGCCCGGTCCGCCCTGGTTCGAAGCGTCACAACCCGGACGATATCCCTCGAAACCGTCTTTGAGCCCGTACTCGTTGAGCAGCGCGAGGCTGGTGAGGGTCATGATTGGCGCGAGCACCGACACGTGCCAACGCGCTTTCCAGCCCACCGTCACTTCGGGATCGGAATAGAAAACGCGGGGCATGAACAGCTGCGTTCCCAGCGCTCCCACGGCGGTGATGGTCGTGGCCGTACGCCAACCGCTACTGCGTTCCGGTGCAGCGGTCTGCGCTGAAGCACCGCGAGCCATCGAAAGCAAACAGACTATCGCGATGAGTATGAATCGATTTTTCATCCGCCCTCGGCTCGTCTCCGCGGCGGAGTTTCGCCCGCGTCGCTCGCTTCGGGCAAATAAATGCGTGACGCGTTTGGCGGATCCCGACGCGACTCAGCGCCCCGTACCGCGCGGTCGATTGGGCCCAGGCGGTTGCGAGTGGGCCGCCTGCTCCACGGTGCCATCCGGCTTGGTGCGCCCGTCGCCCGCGAGCCCGCGGTAGGCCTGCCCGAACTCCCGCCCGAACAACACGGAAAACAGCCGTTTCTGGTCGTCAGCCAGGTCCCCGTGACGCTCCTCGTACACCTTCCACAAGGCCTTGTGGTGCCCTTGGAGCAGCCCCGCCTTGTGCTTCGGGTCGTTGGCGACGCGCTCGATCTCGGTCGGCGAGAGCTCGTGGAGGAGGGATTTCACCCCCATCATCACGCCGTTCAACATGGCGACCTCATGAATCATGATGTCGGCGAACACGCTCTCCACGGCACGCGAGGCTTCGAAGGAACCGTCGCGCCAGTCGAGCAGGCGCAGTGCGAGCTCCTCGACGTTGCGCGCGTTTTCAACCGCTGATTGCGGGTCGCCCGCGCCTTGTTGGCGTTGTCGCAGCGCCATTTCGGCTTCGAACTGGCGATGCCCGTCCTTCAACGGCACGAAGCTCTTGAGGAAGACGTTGATCGTCTCGTTCAGTTTGGTGATGAACTTGGCGACGTCCTCCGCGCTGTTCGGCGCGCCGACGCTCGGCAGGTAATGGATTGCCATTTCCCGCACGGCCTGCAGAGCCAGCTCTTGGGGCGACGTTTTCGGATTGGCGTGCAAGACCACGCCCTTGTCTGCGAGCATTGCCCGAAATCGCGGTTCGGACTCGAGTGATGGGAGCAGGCTGATGATTTGCCGAGCGAAGCCCGAGCGGGCTTCGGGCGGGATTTCGCCGAGCGTCGTCTCCATCATCCGGAGCACGGATTCGATGCTCTTTTTGGCCGTGTCGAGCGGCTCACGTAGCGCTGCGAGGCGCGGCGCGAGCTTCTGCAATACCGCCTGATCGCGCATCTGATCGCCGCCCTCGGCGATCTCGCGGAACATCGTGGTGGCGGAGAGCGGGCGCTGTGGAGCGCTGGGCGCCGGTGCGTCGACGGACGCCGGTGTGTAAACCCTAAAAACCAAGTTCAGGATTGCGAACTCGAAGCCGTGATGAGCGAGAAAAACGCTTTGGTTCGGCGGGACTCGTCCGCCCTTCAGCAGCGTGCCGTTGGTGCTGCCCAGGTCGCGCAAGGCCAGCTGCCCGTCCTGAATCTCGAGCACCGCATGAAATTGCGAAACGAAATTTTGCTCGAGCAGCAGGTCATTCAGTGCATTGCGGCCAATACGCACCGGCAACCGCGGAAATACGCGATCGAACACCTGGTTGTTTTGTGAGTCCTGTACGCGGACCCCGACCGCCAATGTCACTCCCTTGAGGGTACACCTTCCTGGGCTCGACGGCGAATTTGGAACGAACTTGCCTGGAGTATGGGTCGAACGACTAACCTATGCGTGCTCTGGGCGGCGTGTGATGTGTTTTCACCTCGCACCCCGTCGGCTAGGCTGCTGGCCTGGCACCACATCGACACACATCGTCGACGTGATTCGGGGCATTCGGGTACTCTGCTCAAACACTCAGATAACGCGGGCCACAGCCTCTAACGGCCCGCAAGTTCGGGGGACGAAGAAGAACTCATGTTGTCAGTCGAGCCGCGCAGCTTGCTTCGAAAACTCAATCCGAGCACCACGCGCGCCTTGGAGGCCGCAGCCAGTGCGTGCGTCAGCTCGCGTCACTACGAGGTCACGGTTGAGCACTTGCTTGCCAGCTTGCTCGACGACTCGCAGTCCGACGTCGCGAAGATCTGCCTTCACTTCGGCGTAGCGCCGGATGTCGTGCGGGCCGGCTTGCTGCGAGAAGTCGGGAACCTCCGCAAAGGCAACGCGGGCAAGCCCGTGTTCAGCAGCCTGCTCCTGGAATGGATTCAAGATGCCTGGATTCTAGCCTCGGCCGAGCGCAACGAGACCAGCATCCGCTCGGGGCATCTGTTCATCCGTTTGCTGCTCACCCCGGAGCGTTACACGCCGTCCGAGCTGCCCGAGTTGCGCGCGCTGCCGCGTGAGGAAGTTCGTCAGCGGTTCGAGGCGTTCGCGGCTGACAGCGTGGAGCAAGGGCAACCGGCTGAAGCGGGCGAAGCGGCGCCTGGAAAGCCGGCCCGCATGCCCGTGGCGGGCGACGGCGCGCTCGACAAATTCACGACTGATCTGACCGAGCGCGCCCGGAGCGGCGCCTTGGATCCGATCTTCGGACGTGAGCACGAAATCCGCCAGGTGATCGAAATCCTGGTTCGCAAGCGCAAGAACAACCCGATCATCGTCGGTGAGGCGGGTGTCGGTAAGACGGCGCTCGTGGAAGGGCTCGCTCTGCGCGTCGCCGAAGGCACGGTTCCTGACCAGCTGAAGAACGTGCGCGTGCTCACGCTCGACCTGGGCTCGCTCCAGGCCGGGTCTGGCGTGCGCGGCGAGTTCGAGAGCCGACTCAAGGGCGTGATCGACGAGGTCAAAGCTTCGCCCAAACCGATCGTGTTGTTCATCGACGAAGCCCACACCTTGATCGGTGCCGGTGGGCCGCAGGGTGGGGGAGATGCCGCGAACTTATTGAAGCCCGCGTTGGCGCGCGGCGAGCTGCGCACGGTAGCCGCCACGACTTACGCCGAGTTCAAGCGCTACTTCGAAAAGGATGCTGCCCTCGAGCGTCGCTTCCAACCCGTTCGCGTCGAAGAACCTTCGCAAGATACAGCGATCTTGATGATGCGCGGGCTTTCACGCCGCTTCGAGGCTGCGCACGGGGTTTTGATCCGCGACGAGGCAGTGCGCGCCGCGGTTAGCCTTTCGAGCCGCTACATTTCGGGTCGCCAGCTGCCGGACAAGGCGGTCGATGTGCTCGATACCAGCGCGGCCTATGTGAACTTGCTGCGCAATGCGCCGCCCGCGGTGGTCGAGGACACGCGCGCCGAGCTCGAGGCCATCCGCCGCGAGCTGGAGGCCCTCGATCGCGATGCCTCAGCCGGAATTTCGATTGATGCCGATGCTCGAACCACGGCGCAGGGTCGACAAACCGATTTGCAGCAGAGCTTGCAGGAGTTCGAGCAGAAGCTGGCTGCGCAACGAGCGATCGTCGACCGCATCATCAACCTGCGGAAAGAGGTTGCTTCTGACGGGGTGACGGACGGCAAACGCGAAGAATTGAGGGCCGCCTTGGCCGAGCTCAACGCCATTCCCATTGCGGACCGGCTCGTCGCCGCGGACGTGGACGAAGCCATCGTGTCGTCCGTGGTCGCGGACTGGACCGGCGTTCCGGTCGGTAAAATGGTCGCTGACGACGTGCAGGGGATCCTGGCGTTGGAAGAGCGGCTGACGGAGCGAGTCAAAGGTCAAAGCGCGGGGCTCTCGCAAATTGCCGTGGAATTACGCTCGGCGCGCTCCGGTTTGAAGCCGCCCAATACCCCGCTGGGTGTGTTTCTGTTGGTCGGACCGAGCGGCGTCGGCAAGACCGAAACTGCGCTGAGTTTGGCTGATCTGATGTTCGGTGGTGAGCGTTTCATGGTCACCATCAACATGAGCGAGTTCCAAGAGCGGCACACCGTGTCGCGGTTGATTGGTTCTCCCCCTGGGTATGTAGGCTTTGGTGAAGGTGGCGTGCTTACTGAAGCCGTACGCCACCGCCCCTATTCCGTCGTCCTCTTGGATGAGGTAGAAAAGGCCGACAAGGAAGTGTTGAACCTGTTCTATCAGGTGTTCGACAAGGGCATGCTGTCGGACGGGGAAGGGCGGATCATCGACTTCAAGAACACGGTGATCATCCTGACCTCGAATTTGGCTACCGATCTGATCACGCAAGCGGCCATGCCCGACCGTCCCGCGCCGGACTACGAGCAGCTGGTGTCGCTGGTCAAACCCACGCTCAGCGCGTACTTCAAGCCGGCGCTTTTGGCACGCATGACGGTCATTCCCTACGTGCCGATACGGCCCGAAGCTTTGCGCGAAATCGCGCGGCACAAGCTTTCCGCCGTGGTTCGGCGCGCTTGGGACAGCCACCGCATCACCCTGCGCGTCAGTCCTGCCGTGATTGACGCGGTGGCCGATCGCTGTCGCGAGGTCGAGAGCGGCGCGCGCAACATCGATCACATCCTGCGCGGCTCGGTGTTGCCGTTGCTTTCGAGGACGATTCTGCGCGGCATGATGGACGAGGAGCCCGCTTCCGTGCTTGATCTGGAGCTGGGTGCGGATGGAGCAATCGTGTGCGTGAAAGGTACCGCGTCGTGATGGGTAGACGCTGGGTAGGCACGGTTGCGCTGCTATTTTCCGGACTGCTTGCCGCGAGCAGCATCAACGGCTGCTCGACACCTCAGGCGCCGGCGAAGGAAGCGGGGAAATGCACCCTGCAAGTGGTCAGCGCCTCGATCATCTCTTCGCCACACATCAATCCGACCGAGCTGGGCGAACCGCGCCCCGTTCAGGTGCGCATCTATCAGCTCAAGAGCGATACCCGTTTTCAGAATGCTTCGTTCGAAGACATCTGGAAAAAGGACAAGGACACCCTGCAAGACGACTTGGTGAAGGTCGACGAGCTTTCGGTCTATCCGAACACGCGCACGCAGGTGAAGTTCGAACGTGACGAATCGGCGCAGTTCATGATCGTCGCGGGCCTCTTTCGCAGCCCCAAGGGCAAGAGCTGGTTCGTGTCGTTCGAGTATCCGCCTTCACCCGCCAAGGGCGACTGCGGTGCTCCTGCTTGTACGACTGGCGAATGTGATGCCGGTGCGGGCCCCGTCTCCAAGCCTCAATTCTTCATTTGGATCGACGACACCCGGGTCGAGGATGGCATCGAACACGCCGGTGACATCCCTGAGGGTGGGGTGACGACCGTGCCGCTGAGTGGAAACTCGTCGTCCGGTTCGTCCGCGGCTGATGCCGTCAAGGGCGGACTCCAAAACGGCGTTCCCCAACCGCCGAGTGCACCGAATCTACCGAGCGCACCGAATGCGCCCAGTGCACCGAACGCACCGAGCGCGCCGACCGTACCAAAGGTAGGGCTGTGAAACTCCGTAAACCCGTTTGGACCGAGGGGCTGTTTCTCACACAGCACCACTTTCAGTCGCAGGACCGCTACCACGAAGACTACGTGAACGAGCGGTTTCAATCCGTGCTCCCCCACAGCTGGGGAATCATCCAAGCCGACATCGACGAGCGCGCACTCAGCGCTGGCTTGTTCAAGGTCACCCAAGTCGTCGGCATTCTTCCGGACGGCACGCCGGTCTCGTGCGGTGCCGAGCTCGACGACGCGCCGCCGCCCCGCCAGCTGGAAGCGGCGTTCGCGCCGCACATGGCTACCCTCGGGGTGTATTTGGTGCTGCCGCACGAATCCGAGGCGACCGCCAACGTCGACCTCGAGGCTCGACCTGGATCAATGGCTCGGCACGTGCGCCAAACGGTGCGCGCCATGGACAGCAACACCGGCGTCGGCCAGCAGGACATTCCCTGGGCGCGACCAAACCTCAGGCTGCTCTTGGGAGACGAGCGTCGTGAGGCCTTCGAATCCCTGCAGATCGCCGAGTTGATTCGCGGTCCGGGTGGAACCATTGCCCTGCGCGACACGTTCGTGCCGCCAGTGCTGCGCATTCGCGCGTCGTCGTTTTTGCAGGTCGGCTTTGCCCGCGTGCTGCGCGCGATGACCACTCGTCAGCGAAGTCTCGCGGCCTCGCGCCGGCAGCGTTCAGCTGCGGCGATCGATTTTCAGGCCAGCGACGCGGCCAAGTTTTGGCTGCTCAACGCCTTGAATGAGAGCATTCCGGCGTTTTCCCACCTCGTCGACCACGGTGATGCTCACCCCGAGGAAGCGTATCTGACGCTCGCGGAGCTGATCGGAAAGCTGTGCACGTTTGCGACGGACGGCGATCCGACCACGATTCCGAAGTTCAATTTTTTGAATCTGGGCGACGTGTTCGAGCCGATGTTCGCTCGGGCCTTGTCGCTACTCAGCGCCGTGATCGCGGAGCGCTACGTCGAAATCCCGCTCGAGCGACGCGACGACGGCATGCACCTCGGCAAGATCGAGGACCCAGCCGTGCTTCGCTACGAATTTTTCGTCGCGGTCACCGGCACCATGCCAGAGGCCGATGTTCGAGACCGTTTGCCGAAGTTGGCGAAGGTCGCTTCCTGGCGGCAAATCGGCGCGCTGCTCAACTCCGCCGTGAACGGCGTGCGCATCGAGCTCGAGTACCGGCCACCGGGTGCGCTACCTGCGAAGCCCGGGATGCAGTTCTTCAAGATGCAGAAAACAGCCGACTATTGGCCTGACATTCAGGGCACCGGCACGATCGCGCTTTACCATCCGCTGCCGCGCGAGGCGCTGAACCTGGTGCTCTACGGCGTCGATCCAGAAAACCTATGACGGGAATGCGCGATGCTTGAGCAGATGTATTGGGTTTGTTCCGATTGCCTCACCCTGGCCATGCAGCTCGGGTCGGCGCAAGACTTGCCGGCGCCGCAGGTGCTGCGGCAACGCATCACCGGCTTGCTCGAGGCAATGAATGGCCGCGCTGCGGAAGCTGGCATCCAGCAGAACGACTTGAACGAAGCGCTGTACGCCATCGTCGCCTTCATGGACGAGCAGATCCTGCGCTCGCAGTGGTCGGGGCGTCAGCAGTGGATGAGTCAGCCGCTGCAGCTCACGTATTTCAACGAGAACACGGCGGGCGAGGGCTTCTTCCAACGCATGCAAGCCATCGAGCAGCGTCCCAATCAAGCGCACGTGCTCGAGATCTACTACTTGTGCTTGGCGCTCGGGTTTCGCGGCAAGTACGCGCTGCAGGCCGCCGGGGACCTCGACGCGGTCGAGGAACGAGTGGGCAGTGCACTCAACCGCCAAGTGCGCGCGAGCGACGAAATCAGCCCGCACGGGTATCAAAATGAAAGTGTTCGTGGCTTCAATCGGCGTCCGGCTCCGCTGGTGCTCGCGGGCGCCGGTTTCTTCGCGTTGGCACTGATCGTGTTCATCGTGTTGAAGGTCGTGAACGCCATGAATGCGTCGGCAGGGGCGGACGAGATTCGGCATTCGGCGCCCGGACAGATTCCGGCACCGGTGTCGCTGCTACCGCACGTGACAAGCGCTGGACGAGGGTAAAGCGATGTGGCTCTGGGTAGTTTCGGTTCTGCTACTGATCGTGATTTGGGCGGGGTCTTTCGCGCTCTCCGTGCTCGGCGTCGACGTCGCGATGTGGATTCGCGTGGTCGCGTCCGTTGCCGTCGTGCTGATGGTCGTCGGTGTGCTCGTGTATCGACGCGTGCGCGCCGGTGCCCGCGCACGCGCGCTCGAGCGTGAAATCATCAAGCAAAGCCAGGCGCAGGCGGCGATCGCCAAGCCTGATCGCCGCGCCGAGATCTTGGAGCTGCAGCGCCAGATCGAGCAAGGCATCACCGCGCTTCAAAAGACCAAGATCGGCAAAGCGCACGGTTCGCGCGCGCTCTACGTACTGCCCTGGTACGCGATCATCGGTCCGCCGGGCGCCGGCAAGACGACCGCACTTCGCCATTCCGGCTTGGTCTTCCCGTTCCTCGACGCGAGCAGCGGTGGCGGACTCAAAGGCGTCGGCGGCACGCGCAACTGCGATTGGTGGTTCACCAACGAAGCCATCATTCTCGACACGGCCGGTCGCTACGCGACTCAGGACGACGACAACGAAGAGTGGCTGGGCTTCCTTGGGTTGCTTCGCAAGTTTCGTCCAGAAAAACCCCTCAACGGCTTGCTAGTCGCGATCTCCGTCAAAGATTTGATGGAGGCCAGCGAAGAGCAAATCGCCGCATACGCTCAAAAGCTGCGCTCGCGCATCGACGAGATCATGACGCGGCTGGACATGGTGCTCCCGGTCTACGTCGTGTTCACCAAGGTCGACTTGGTGGCAGGCTTCGTCGAATTCTGGGAAGACTTGCGCAAGAGCGAGCGCGATCAGATCTTCGGCGCGACGTTCCCGGTTCAGTTCGCGGATGGCGCCGATGCTCGCGCCTCGTTTGCGCGCGAATTCGAGACCTTGAGCTCGAACCTCCATGCTCGCGCCCTGCGTACGATCCGCACTCAGCGGCACCCGGAAGCGCGCCAAAAGGTGTTCCAGTTTCCGCTCGAGTTCCGCGGCTTGAAGGGGGACTTGGAGCAGTTCATCGGCCTGCTCTTCCAGCGCAATACCTATCAGGAAAACCCGGTTTTCCGCGGTTTCTACCTGACCTCCGGCACGCAAGAAGGCATTCCGATCGATCGCGTGTTGGGCGGTATGGCCCGCGCGTTCGGCTTGCGCCGGCCGCAAGCCGTCGGCGCTCAGGCACAATCGAAGAGTTACTTCGTCACGGATCTGTTCCGGCGTGTGATCTTTCCGGATCAAGACCTCGCGGGTCGAACCAGCGCGGAGCTACGTCGGCAGCGCTTGGTGCGTATCGCGATTGCGGCAACGGCAGTCTTCTTCGGCTTGATCTTGGTCGCGCCAGCGCTCGTGTCGTTTGCCAAGAACCAGACGCTGATTCAAACCAGCACGGCGACGGCGAAGGCATCATTCACCGCCAATTGGAAAGATCAGCAACCCGAGCTGCCCAAGGTCCAGAAGTTGGCTCCGGCACTGGCTCAGCTGAAGCAGCTCGACACCTGGGAGGCAGAGGGGCCGCCCCTCGGGATGCGCTGGGGCCTGTACTCCGGCGACACCATCTATCCGGCGTTCCGCGATGCGTTCTTGTCCACGGTGGACGCCGGCATCGTTCAGCCTTCCAAGGCTCAGATCGAGCGCAAGCTCAATGGCCTGGTTGCCATGGGTACGTTGCCACCGGCCCTCTTCGCCGAGTACTACAACCAACTCAAGCTCTACATCATGCTCGGGGGGCTGGAGCACCTCGATATCGATTGGGCGACGCCGCGTCTAACGGCGAACTTCCTCGACGCGGTCCATCAGAAGGACCCTGCGCTGACCGAGGCGACGCTTCCGCTCGTTCGCTACTACCTCGAGTTCGTGAAGCGCAAAGCGATCCTGCCTTGGACAACGACACCTCCGCTGATTGCGAAGACTCGAGGCGTACTCCTGCAAGCGCCGCAAATCGACCGCATGTACGAGGTGTTGGTGCGCGATCCGAACAACGAGATCCCGGCCATCCGCATGCAGACCATCTTTTACGGATCGGTCGCCCCGTTCGTCACCTCCAAGGAAAACCTACAGGTAGACGGCGCGTACACGAACGCCGGCTGGGTGCGGATCAAGGCGTTGCTCGGCGCCCAACAATCCAAGCTCGCCGACGAAAGTTGGGTGCTCGGTGAATCCACGGGCAAGGCGAGTGACAGCGTCGACAAGCAGATCGCCAAGTTGCGCGAGCTGTACTTCCAGCGCTTCAACGCCGCGTGGACCAAGTTCCTGGCCGACATGGTGATGACCAAGCCGGAAAACGCCTCTGCCGCGCTCGACGAGCTGAACGCGCTCAGCGAGCCGGAATGGCCGTATCTCCGCCTCCTGCGCACGCTGCACGAAAATGTGGCGATCGACGTCAGCGAAGAAAGGACCGCCGGTACCGTGATCGAAGACTTGGCGGAGCGCGCCAAGAACAAGATCGAAGCCAAATTCACCGATGCTGGCGCGCCGGCAGCGGCGCCCGAACGCCCGATCTCTCCGGTCGAGCGCGCGTTCAAGCCCATGAGCGAATTTGCCGGCCAAGGCGGAGACCCGAAGGCCGACAAGGGCATCCCCTCGGGGCTCGCGCAGTACCAAGCGTTGATCGCCAAGCTGGTCGGTGTCTTGACCGATCTTCGTGACTCACAGGCTCCACAAGATCCAAAGGCGATCGCGAGTCAGTTCGAGGAAGCGTTCCGCACCACCAGCGCGCTGCTTGCCGGTCAAGACGGCTTCACTCGCCCGTTGCTCTCGCCTTACTTGATGCGCCCGATCACGGGTGCTTGGAGTGGCGTAGTCAATGACTCCGGCGGAGCCGCGAGCGGCTTGTGGGAGATCACCGTGTGGGACAAGTGGCGCACGCTCGAACCGCTGTATCCCTTCACCAACTCATCGAAGGACGCCAAGCTCGAAGACTTCACCTCGTTCTTCAAACCCAAGACCGGCTTGCTTTGGGGCTTCTTGGCAGAAAATCTGCAAGGCACGTTGGAGAAGACGGGCGGCACGTTCCAACCCAAGCGACGCTTTCAGTCGACCACGAATTTCGTGGGCGAATTCTTGGGCAATTGCCTCAAGCGCGGTGACGAGATCACCAACACCGTGTTTCCCGGGCAATCCGAAACCCCGAACGTGGAGTTCGACATCAATCTGCACTCGGTGAGCCCCGACGTCTCTGAGGTGCGGCTCGAGATCGACGGTGTCGTGCACGTGTACAAGAACACGCCCGAGGAGTGGCTGAAGGCTCGCTGGCCCGCCAAGGACGCGCAGTCACACGGCGCACGCGTCCACATTCGTGGCTCTTCGGGGCTCGACGAAGAAATCATTCGCACCGGCGATTTCGGCTTCTTCCGTCTTCTCGACGCGGCCAACGAGGTCACGCCCGGGACTGCTGGTGGACGCCCGGACGGCGCACAAACCCTGGTCGCCACGTGGAAGCTGCGCTCACCCGGCGCGTTCTTCAAACTCGACGTTCGCCCTGTGCACTCCGACGCCAAGCTCTCGTCGGCCTTGTTCAGGAGTTACAAATGTCCGCGAGTCATCGCCACGGCCAGCCCGAAATGACGATGTCGGTTGGGGGTCACGCATCAGCAGCAGCCACGGGCGTTCGCGTCGGCGCGTTCGGCAAAACCCCGCGCCAAGCGGATTTTTTGTACTACGGGCCTGCTGACGCGGACATCCAAGCCTTTCATAAGTGGCTCGAAGATGGCGTCTCGTGGGTAGCCGCACGCACGCCCGAGCTTTGGCCTCAGCTACGGGCCGAGCCGCCCGTGTGTGGCTTCGTCTTTCGTGCGCCGGGTGGCAGCCTGCTCGTCGGCGCTTTGCGTCCCAGCTCGGACGCCGTCGGGCGAGATTTTCCGCTCAGCGCCTACGTGGTGTTGCCCGCGGCGGGGCTCGCCAACCAGCCGCACGTGCTTCCTCTCTGGTTGGGTGAGCTCTTGCAACACGCAGCTGGGGCCATTCTCGCGAGTGACGTGCAAGGCGCGCTCGCTCAGCTCGAGGCGACGCTCGCAGGCGGCACGCTGCTGCCGCTTGCCGGGCTGCAGCAAGACGCGCGTGACTACGCGGAGTGGGTCAACACCACCGAGCTCACGGCCGCGTTCGACGCTTTGTTCGGCGAAGAAGCCCGCGCCAGCGCCATCCAAGCGTTGCACACCATCCAAGAAGCGATTTCGCCCTTTCGCGGCAAGGAGCGGCCCAAGACTCCGCTCTCGGTGTGTGTGCCGCTCGGTGTCTCCGGTGCCGGCGCTGCCGCGTTTTGGATTGACGTGGTGCGTCGCGCTGCGGGGTGGCGTGACACGGTGCCGACGTTCTTTTGGTCGTCGAGAGAGGACGGCGGCGAAGCCATCGTGCAACTCGGTGATGTGCCGGCGAGTTCCTTGCCGGCGCTCTGGCACGTCGGCGCTCGCAACGATCACGTGTGTGATCTCACGCGCCTCGCGCCCGAAGAAGCCCCGAAATTTTGGCCGCTCCTCCCGCCCGCAGTGGCAGCGGTGCTGACGCGCCCTGATGCCCGCGTTATCGATTTGCTGAACGCTCTCCAAAGCTGAACGAGGCTCGCACCATGGCTTTGCTCGAAGAACTCACCGAAAACGCCGCGCAGTTTCTAACGCCTATCGCCGGCGCGAAGCCAGTCGGTAACGACCCGGCGTACGAACCCGCTTTCGAGCGCGTCAAAGGCGAAATCGACAAGCTGACTGCGCTCAGCGGCGGCACGCCGGCTTGGGGCGACGTGGTCGCGGGCAGCGAGAGCTTGCTGCGCGAGAAGGCCAAAGATCTACGGCTCTGCGTTTGGAGCAACGTCGCTCAATTTCGAAGTGCGGGCATTGTCGCGTTCGCTCGCGGCTTCGTGATGACGAGCAAAGTGTGCGGGCAATTTTGGGAGGGCATGTACCCGGATCGCCCGCGCGCTCGCGCTAACTTGGTGAGTTGGCTGAGCGAGCAAGCCTCGACGGACTTGATGGCGTTCACGCCTGGCGCGGATGACCGCGCTGCGCTCGAAGTCATCGAGACGGTGTACGCCGAGCTCGATACTCTGCTGTCGGAAAAGCTTGGCCAGGCTTACCCAGGCATGGGTGGGCTTCGCTCGGCGGTTCGCGAGAAACTGCGTCAGGTGCCTGCAGCCGCGCCCGCGGCGCCTCCTCCGCCGCCGATCGCGCCAGTCGTGGCCGCGCCGCCACCAGTGGCTGCCGCGCCCGCTGCGCCGAGTGGTGGCTTCGCGGCGCCAGAAATTCCCACTGCAAGCAACGCCGAGGACGCGATCGCCTCTCTGCGCGCGGTCGGCCAAGCGATCACGTCTGCAGCCAAGCATTTGCGCAAGGCAGATCCTGCGGACGTCTTTCCGTACCGCTTGCAGCGCACCGGGGCGTGGCTCGTGGTGCGTGCAGCACCGCCGGTCGAAGGGCGCGCCACGCGCATTCCCCCGCCGCCCGCAGAGGCGCGCAAGCGGCTCGCCGCGCAGCTCGGCGAACAACAATGGCTCGCGCTGCTCACGAGCGCTGAAGATCTGACTGGCACCTATTTGTTCTGGTTCGACCTACACCGCATGGTCGCCCTCGCGATGGACCGCCTGGGCGTGCAGTTCGCCGCGGCGCGTGAAGCAGTAGGGCGCGAGGTCGTGGCCTTCATCACGCGCAATCCCACGTTGCCGAAGCTGACGTTTGCGGACGGTTCGCCGTTCGCGGACGCGGCTACCGAGACGTGGCTCGCGGAGGAGACGCAAAAGTGGGCTGCGAGTGGTGGCGGCTCGGCGGGCCCAAGTGCTGCCAGCGCGGAAGATGAAGAGCTCGCCAAGCGTTTCGAGGAAGCGCGCGAAATGGTGATTGGCGGTAAAGTGCCGGAAGGGTTGGCGTTGGCCGTGCAGCTGGCCAGCCGCGGCGCGGACGCGCGCACCCGCTTCCGCGCACGCCTCAGCGTCGCGAAGCTCGCGATCTCCGGAGGCAAGCCTGACGTGGCGCGGCCTATTTTGGAAGGGTTATTGGCGGAAGCAGACCGTCATCATCTCGAGGACTGGGAGCCGGAGTTGTGTGCCTCCCTGCTTTCGGCCCTATTCCTGTGCCGGAAGGCGACTTCGAAGCCGGGATCCGAGGAAGACTTGGCTTGGTCCCTGATTTTTAATCGATTGTGCCGCCTAGATCCGGCGTCCGCCCTACGATTGACGGCCGGTTGAGGCGATGACTGCGAGGTGACGGACAGACACTCTCAAGGCAGATTTCGTGCTACTAAACGTAAAGTCGGTCGGTCCTACATCGGGTCCGTGTGTTCAACGAACCGTAAGTTAGGGGAATGTTGCGATGGCTAAGGAAGGCTCCGTTGCGCCGCAAGAGCGCGTAAACATCACGTACAAGTCGTCCGTCGGGGACGCACAAACCGAGGTCGAGCTACCCCTCAAGATGCTCTTCGTCGGTGATTACACAAGCAGGCCCGATCCACGGCCGCTCGAAGAGCGGAAGCCGATCAACGTGGACAAGGACAACTTTCAACAGGTGCTCGCTGAACAGAATTTGAGCGTGACCGCGACCGTGCCGGACAAGTTGTCGGGTGAGCCAGGTGAACTGAGCGTGAAGCTCAAGTTCAAGAAGCTCAGCGACTTCGGTGCTGACTCGGTGGTCGAGCAAGTCCCGGAGCTGAAGAAGCTCATGGATTTGCGGAACGAGCTCACGGCGTTGAAGGGGCCGCTCGGTAACGTACCGGCGTTCCGTCGAAAGATTCAAAGTTTGCTCCAGGACGACGGCGCGCGTGCGCGGTTGCTCAGTGAGCTCGGGCTTTCCGAGAAGGCAGGAGGTTGAGCAGTGGCAGAAGAACAAGTTCAGGGCGGGACGACCACGACCACGACCGAGGGCGGCTCGCTGCTCGACGAGATCTTGAGCGAAACCAAGCTGTCGCCGACGGACGAAGGCTATGACGTCGCACGTCGCGGCGTGCAGGCGTTCATCGCGGAGCTGCTGTCTCCCAATCGCGGCCAAGAAAAGGTCGACAAGTCCTTCGTCGACTCGATGATCGCCGAGATCGACAAGAAATTGTCGCTGCAGGTCGACGAGATCCTGCACCACAAGGACGTGCAGACGCTCGAGTCCGCGTGGCGCGGCCTCAAGTTCGTCGTCGATCGCACGGACTTCCGCGAGAACGTCAAAGTCGAGCTACTCAACTGCTCGAAAGCGGACTTGTTGGCGGACTTCGAAGACGCTCCGGAGATCACCAAGAGCGGTCTGTATCGCATCGGCTACACGGCGGAGTACGGGCAGTTCGGTGGCAAGCCGTACGGCGCGATCTTCTCGAACTACGAGTTCAGCCCGAGCCCACAAGACGTCGCGTTGCTACAGAACTGCGCAGCGGTCGCAGCGATGTCGCACTCGCCGTTCTTCGCCGCTGCCGGTCCGCAATTCCTGGGCGGTAGCAACTACCTCGAGCTGCCGAACTTGAAGGATCTGAAGGCGATCTTCGAGGGTCCGCAGTACGCCAAGTGGCAGGCGTTCCGTGAGTCGGAAGACGCGCGCTACGTCGGTCTGGTGATGCCGCGTTTCTTGCTCCGCCTACCGCAGGGCAACAACACCGTGCCGGCCAAGACGTTCCAATACGAAGAGGACGTCGTGGGGCAGCACGACAAGTACCTGTGGGGCAACGCCACCTACGCGCTGGCCACGCGCATCGCGGACAGCTTCGCCAAGTTCCGTTGGTGTCCGAACATCATCGGTCCGCAAGCAGGCGGTACGGTCGAAGATCTCCCCCTCCACCAATACGAGGCCATGGGCGAGACGCAAACCAAGGTGCCGACCGAGGTGATGATCTCGGAACGCCGAGAGTTCGAGCTCAGCGAAGAGGGCTTCATCTCCCTCACGTATCGCAAGGACTCCGACAACGCCTGCTTCTTCTCCGCCAACAGCGCGCAGAAGCCCAAGTACTTCGGTCAATCGCCGGAGGGTCGCGAAGCGGAGCTCAATTTCCGCCTCGGAACGCAGTTGCCGTACATGTTCGTGATGTGCCGCATCGCGCACTACCTCAAGGTGCTGCAACGCGAGCAAATCGGCTCCTGGAAGGAGCGCGGCGATCTGCAGAACGAGCTCAACAACTGGATCGGTCAGTACGTGGCCGACATGGACGCCGTCACGCCCGCGGTTCGCGGTCGTCGCCCCCTGCGCCAAGCTCAGATCACGGTCGAGGACGTGCCGGGTAACGCGGGTTGGTACAAGGTCGACATGAAGGTGCGCCCGCACTTCAAGTACATGGGCGCGTTCTTCACGCTCGGTCTAGTCGGCAAGCTCGACAAGGAATGAGCCTCGCCTGACGCGTGCGCGGCACCGAATTACCGGTGCCGCGACGAAGCGTTACTTGGAAGCGCCGCCCGCTCGATGCAGGCGGCGCTTTCGCGTTTCAGGAAGGGGGCTGCTTTTCGGTGCGAACCGACGGCGTGCTGGTCGTCACCGGCACTCGCAACTTGAGCACTTGGCCCTTCAAGATGCGCGACGGATTGCGGATGCCATTGTCGCGCGCAACCTGCCGGGGATTGACGCTGAACGAAGCCGCCAAATCGGTCAGGTTGTCACCGCGCTCGACACGATAGGAGATGACGCGCTCGGTCGGTGCTTGGCGCTTGTCGAGCCCGAGTGCGCTGCGAACCTTTTCGGCGTCACCCTTGAGTGCGGCACTGGGCTCCGCTGCTGGTGGAGGTGCCGGAACTGAATCCTCACCGCGGATGCGCCAGGAATTCTGAGTGTCATCTGGGCGCGGGCCGAGCGGAGTCGCATCGGCGGCATTGGGTTCATGGTGACGCTCGCGCTCCCCCGTGCGCTGCAGCCGCTCCGACACCGCACCGCTCGAGTCGTCCAAACGCCGGCGGGAGTCGTCGCTGCCATTGCGGGCATCGCTCGTTCGCTCGCGCTCGTCCGAGTCACGCACACGGCGTGAGTCGCTCGAACCGCGGTCGCTGTCATCGCCCATGGTTTCCCAGAACGGTCGTTGCTCTTGGCGGCGATGACGCTTCGGATCCGTGCGCTCCAAGCGCGACATTCCTCGGCCGCCAAGATCGTCGTGGCCCCAATCGAAATCGTTGGAGACTTCGCGGTCCAGGTCGCGATCTTCCTGCCGAGAAAGCAGCGTCGGCAACATGCTGCGTGCGCGCGCCAAGCCATTGCCGGGCACGAACAGTGTCAACGGCTCACCGCGGTCCGGTAAGATATCGCTGCGGATCTGCGGGTTGAGTTCGCGCAGCGCGCGGGCACTGGTGCCGGCCGCTCGCGCGACCATCGACAGGCGAATGCCGGACGGTACTTCGAGCTCGGCCGCGTCGATCGGCCGCGCAAGTTCGACATCGCCGAAGCCGAAGTATTCGAGGTTGTTCATCAACACGGCGACCGCGAGCACCTTCGGTACGTACAGCTCCGTCTCTTTGGGCAGCGCGTCGGGGATCTGCGCCAAACTCCAAAAATCATCCACGCCGTACTGCTGTAGGCGATCGCTGAGTGAACCGTAGCCGAGGTTGTACGCGGCCAGCGCCAAGTCCCAGGACTGAAAGCGCGCGAACAGATCCGAGAGGTGGTCGGCTGCGGCGTTCGTCGCTTGGAAAATGCTCTGTCGTTCGTCGTAGTCGCGCTCGACGTTTAGGCCGTAGGCCTTTGCCGTTTGCGGCATGAACTGCCAGAGCCCGACCGCGCCAGCGCTAGAAACCGCCGTCGGCCAGAAGCCGCTCTCGACGAACACGATCGACAATAGATCGCGTGGTAGGTCACGCTGCTCGAGCGCGCGGGTGATCACGCTGCGGTAACGACCGCTGCGCCGAAGCCAAGTCGTGAACAGCTTGCGGCCTTCGGGGCTGTTGGAAAAGTAGCGGATGTACTTGGCCACGCGCGGGTTCTGGCGCACGGGCAACGAGGGCATCCGAATGCCGTTCGGCCAACGAGGAGAAGGGCCGGCGCCTAGTGCGCTCGAGGCCCGCCACTCGTCGGCCGGTGGTGCCTCGCACGACTCGGAAACCGGAGCCTGAGGCATCGAAGCGGGCGGTCCGAGCGTGTCGCCGGCGAACAACTGCTCTTCGGCGCGACGCAGCGTGCGAAGTTCGTTCGACTCGGCTCCCCAGTGGCCTTCCTGAAGCGTTGCAGCAGGCGTGCTTGCAGGAGTGGTCCGCGGCGCGGCGGACGGCGACTGCTGTGGAATGAGTGGCAAGCGGCGCGGTACGAGCGCCCCCAGTGCCGGCCAAGACGCTTCCGTGGGGACTCCAGCGGCGCTCGCTCCGAGCAGTCCCCCAACCAGCAGCGCCATGCAATTCGTTCGGATCCGCATGTTACCTACCCCTACTGTGCCACTTTGGATTACATTGGCCTACATTCTGACAGTCGATATTCCGCAAACCCGAAAGCCGGGGGTTTACGGAACCTCAGCGGCTCACGTCACTGCTTGGTCGAACCAGTGGACGGAGCGCTGGACGCCGCCGCATCGCGCGCAACGAAGATTCGGTCCCACAGCGAGTCCGCGCTCGGCGTCATGCGATCATGATTCCACGCCAGCGTCCGCTGATGTTCGGCTTTGCGTAGTTCCCGTCCGTCCGCGTCTTTCGCTGACACTTGTTCGAGCAACTCGATGCCTTCGGGCTTGAACGACGGTGAGGTGACGAGCGTGTACTCGAGCTTGCCTGAAACGCCGGGCTCTGAACCGGTCGCGAATCGCACGCGCTGCAGCGGAATTTGCGCCAATTCTTTGAGCTCCCCCGACCACGGCAGATAAGCGACGAGGGTGGTGTCGCACGCGTCGCTCGGACCGCGACCGGTGCAGCGATCATCGAGTGCGGTGACCAGCAACTCCGAACCCATGCGTTCGAGCCCAAAGCGGCTTTGCTTGGGGTTGCCGCGATAGGCTCCAAGCGCGTACATTTCCGCGTAGTCGTCCACGGTGCGAATGAGCGCCAGGACGCCGACTGCGTCGCCGTCTGGGCGAACGTGGGTCTTCAGCCAAACCACTTTTATTCGGTTTGCGCCGCCACCGAAAACCAGATCGCCAGTCTTGGGGCGAAGCGGCGCGCTGCTCGGCTCGCTGCCTTCGAAAGCCGGCTGTTTGAAAGCAGCCTGACCGGTGCAAGTGAGGGGTGCCGCGGGAAGGATTCCTTCCTGCTCGTCGTATCCTGGGAAGACCAGCTTCCAATACTGCTCGTCCGTCAGCTGCCGCATGAACGCCGTGTTCTTTTGCGGAGGCAGGCGGACCACGCAGGCAGGCAGTGGCGCGCCGCGGCGCGAGGGATCGGAGGAGACGGATTGGGAGGGCTCAGCGCAGGCAATCACGCCAAACAACGCAAAAAAGGCGCCGAACGATTGCCGGGCCAGGGCAGGCACTTGCTTAGCTCCCTTCAACCACATTGTTTCCCGTTCGACGGAATAGCGTGCTGGACCAAATCGGCCAACTTATCGGCGGTCCGACACGTCTCATTTTGGCCGCCAAGGATTGGTCGAAGGTTTGCCCGAGGATTTTGATCGACGCGTGACGTCGCAGCCGAGTCGGACTGAGAGCCGACCGAGGGGGCAATGATCGCGAATGAATACCTGCGAGCAAATGTTGTACTGCAGAGCGATGCCGCTTAGCTTATGATCGAGAAGGGTGTCACGAATCTCTAAGTGGGGAGTAATGCTCACGCATCTGCGTGGGTGAACCCTCGCCAGAACGTTGGAAGGTCGCAATGTCGCATGAGTTCTACGTAACCATCAACGGCACGAAACAGGGCGCATTCAAAGGGGAGAGCATTCGCGAGAAGCACTCTGCGAAGATCTCCGGGTTGTCCTACGCTCATTCGATTCAATCACCGCGTGACGTCGCGACTGGCCAGGCCAGCGGTAAGCGACAGCACGGCGCGGTCGTCATCACCAAGGAATGGGGCGCTTCGTCGCCGCAGATCTTCCAAGCACTCGTGAGCAACGAAGTCTTGAAGGACGTGCTGTTCGAGTTCGTGCACACGACCGCAGACGGCATGGAAGAGGTCTACTACACGGTCAAGCTGCTCAACGCGACCGTCTCGGCAGTGTCCTACTCGACTGGTGGTGGTGAGAGCGCAGAGACGGCAAAGACCACCGCTGCGTACGACACGCACGAGCTCGAGAAGGTCTCGTTCACGTATCAGCGCATCGAAGTCGAACACAAGCTGGGCAAGACCTCGGCCGTGGACGATTGGCGTCAGTGACGCTCGACGGCTGCAGCGCGGGGCGATCCGCAAAGTCAGAACGCCGCGCGCTCGCGGCCGTCATCGAGGGATAGCGACGGATGCCCCCCGGAAAAGCGGGACCGTCGCTACTCGCTCGGATTCGTCAGCCGGAATCGACGGGTGCGCGCCGTCAAGCTACGGACGAGGATACGAGGCGCAGTGTGCTCGAGCACTTGCGCGCCATGTGCACGACCCGCCACGGCACCATGGTCACCATGCCTGACTATGGCGTGGCGGATGTCAGTGAGATGATCCACTCGTTTCCCGACGCCATCGCTGAAATGGCGCGCTCCATTCGGCATACTATCCAGACGTACGAACCCCGTTTGACGAACGTGCGCGTAAAACACCTGCCCTCGGAGGATCTCACGTTGCGCTATGAGCTGACCGCGCAGCTCGTCACGGGCGGCACGAAGTCGTCTGTCACGTTCGAGACCACGATCGACCCATCGCGGCGCATCCTCGTCAGGTAACCTCGGCCGTTGTTCAACCGCTACTATCAGGACGAACTTGCCTACCTGCGTGAGCTGGGGAAGGAATTTGCCCAAGCCTACCCAGCGCTCGCGCCGATGCTCGCGGATCGCGGTGGCGATCCCGACGTCGAACGGTTGCTCGAGGGCTTCGCTTTCCTCACCGGTCGCATTCGGCAAAAGCTTGATGACGAGCTGCCCGAGCTGATCCTAGCGATCGCGCAGCTACTATTTCCGCAGCTCGTTCGCTCACTGCCGAGCGCGTCGATCCTCGAGCTGACGCCGATGCCCAATGCGCTGCGCGAGGCGCGTGTCGTCGCCGCAGGTACCGAATTCGACAGCACCCCAGTAGACGGTGTGCGTTGTCGTTTTCGCTCGTCGACCGATTGCGAGCTCGCGCCCTGGGTACTCCAAAACGCAAAGCTCGAATCTGTCGCCACGGGACCGCAGCTGCGCTTCGAACTGGCGTCGGCAACGGGCGCCCCGATCGCGCAATTTGCGCCGGAAAAGCTGCGAATTTTCCTGGCCGGTGACGAACGCGAGAGTCTGACGCTGCTGACCTGGCTCGCGCAGCACACGAGCGGCGTCTCGCTCTCGACGCCCGCGACGTCGGACGGTCCGGCACAAGACCTATCGCTCGAGCGCGGCTGCATCACGTTGCCCGCCTTCGAGGATCCGCCGCTCTTCCCGACGGGTGAGACCGCGTTTCCCGGCTTCCGCCTGCTGCAGGAGTACTACACGCTCCCGGCGAAGTTCAGCTTCATCGAGATCAAGGGCATGTCGCGCGTCGCGGAGCTGACTCCCGAAGCCACGACCCTCGTCGTCACGATTCGCTTCGATCGCCGTGTGCCCGGCATCACGCAATTGCGTCCCGACGCGCTGAAGTTGCATTGCGTTCCGATCGTCAACGTGTTCGCGCTGACCGCGGAGCCGATTCGAGTGCTCGCCGAGCGCGAGCAGTTTCTAGTGCGCCCTGCGGGGCTACGCATCGGTCAAGGCGAGGTGTACTCGATCGAGCAAGTGCGCGGCGTCGCGAGCGGCACGTTCGAGCGCTTCGAAATCCCTTCGTTCTTCGACTTTTCTCACGCCAGCAGCTCCGGCGCGAAGAACCGAGTCTACTACTCGACCCACCTTCGCCCCAGCGTCGTCGGTGACGGCGCGGATTTGTTCGTTTCGCTCGGCACCGCGGAGAACAGCGGCGTCGTTCCCGATCTGGACGTGCTGTCGATTGATCTACTCGCCACGAACGGGCGCTTGGCGAGTGGGTTGCGTGCGGGTGAAATTTCGACAGCGACCGCGAGCTCTCCGCCGTTTGCAAAGTTTCGCAATCTCAGCGCGGTCACCTCGTACGTCGCTCCACCGCTCGGGCAAGAACTGCAGTGGCGAGCCACCGCGCACTCGGCCATGAACTTGCGCTCGTTGACCGAACCAGAAGTGCTGCGCTCGGTGCTCTCCGTTTACAACCTGAATGCGATTGCCGATCGCCAAGCAGCGCGCGCCAACGAGCTCCGCCTGGCGGCGTTGCGCGACGTGCGCGTCAAGCCGGCCGAGCGCCTGTTTCGCGGCATTCCGGTGCGAGGTTTACAGCTCGATGTCGATTTGGACGAGAGCGGCTTCGCCGGTGACGGCGACTTGTTCTTGTTTGGCGCCATCCTCGAACGCTTGTTCGCCCACTACGTTTCGCTGAATTCGTTCAGCAACACCAACATCTTTGCCCTTCAAACCAAGGCGACCTACCAATGGCCGGCCCGCAGCGGGAACCTGACGTTGCTCTGAAGCAGAGGCTCGCGAAGAACGGGACTCGCTTCTCGTTCTTTCCTGCGGCCTACTTGCTCCATCGGCTCTCGCCGAATGCGACGCCGGTTGGCGAGCTCGGACCAGTCGCCACGGAGCCAGTTCGGTTTCGGCACGATCATCGCTTGATCTTTCACGCTGGTGACGTGAGCTCGATCCGGATCGTGGAGCACGGCCCCGTCGAGCTCACTGCAGCCTTTCTTGGTCTCACGGGTAGCGTTTCTCCGCTCTCGTCCGCGATGTTGGAAGAGGTGCTGCGCGCGGAAGCGAGCGATGCGCCGGCGCTGCGCGCATTCTACGATCTGTTTCATCATCGCCTCGCCAGCTTGTTCTATCGAGCTTGGAAGAAGTACCGATTTGCCGCGGGTTTTCGGGTCGAGGGTGATGACTCGTACACACGGCGGGCGCTGTCGTTCATCGGTATCGACAGCGCGGGGGCGATCCCGGATTCCGGCCTCGCCCCGCTCTCGCAGCTCGCGCTCGCGCCGCTGCTTTCACTCAGAGTACGATCGGGGCGGAGCCTCGAGCTGGTGTTGCGGCATGCGCTCCGAGCGATCACGGGCGATGCGCAGATTTGGGTCGAGCCCTTCGTCGTTCGAAAAGTCGAAATTGCACCCGAACAGCGCGTGCAACTCGGGCGGCAGAACACCACCTTGTCGACCGACCTGACCATCGGCGAGAGCGTGTTGGATCAGTCCGGTCGCTTCCGCGTGCACGTCGGCCCCGTCAGTCACGAGGTCTGCGAGTCACTGCTGCCCGGAGGCCGGCACTACCCGTTCCTGCGCAACGTGATCGAGCATTTCTCGCGCGGGCACCTCGAGGGCGAGCTCGAACTCGAGGTTTCCGGCGCAAATACCGGCTTTTGTTTGGGTTCGGAGCGCAGCTCGAGCTTGGCCGTGACCACTCGTTTGGGCGCGGAGAGCGAAGCGCTGCGCATGCGTGTGCTGCTCAGCGAGAACCTTGCCGAAGCCAAGCCCTACGCGGTTCGCAGCCGGGCCGCGTGAAGGGCTCTCGCCCTCTTACAATAGCTGCAGCGTTTCGATCACGCGCGAAAGCTCGGGGCTGACCTGCTCCATCGTCTGGCCTTGATGGACGATTTGAATCAGATCGACGCGGTGTTCGCTGCGCGTCAAATACTCGCGGCTGAGGTTCACGAACGGTGTCTTGGGCGCGGCCACGCTGCGCCGAACGTCATAGACGCGGGCCTGAGCATTCCAAGTCATTGTGGGGACGCCACCACCGAGTAGCTCGCCGCCCGACTTTTTCACGTCTTCCTCGTAGCGGCCCATGAGGACGCGCCACGGATCCAGCGGCGACTCGACTCGTTCATAAACCGCAAACACGACCTCCCGCGGGGAGACGTATTGGATGAATTGCTTTTGGGGCTCGAGGCTCGCCGCGCGAATCACCCAATCCTTCGGTCGCGACAAGCGGACCGTTCCGCCCAGCACCTTTACGCCGATATATGGACGCCCCGCGCCGGTCTCCAGGTCCAGCGGCGGGTAGGGCTCTTCCAACAAGCGCAGCTGGCTCGCGCTGAGTTGCCCCCCATAAGTCTCGTAAAACGTTCGGTTTTTGAACGCGATCGGATCTGGGCCGGCGCTACAACCGAACGCCCCCAGCAACGAAAGACCGAGACAAAATTCGAGTACTCTCACGTTGACCCACAGCACCGTAGCAGGGGCAGACGGACGTGGGCCAGAAAGCGGCAGGCAATTTCGTCGCTTGGTTGGAACGCAAACTCGGCCGATGCGTCTAACAGGAAATTCGGAATCAGAGCGCAGTCGCACTAGAGTGGCTTTCCGCATGGCCGCGCTTCATCGCCTCGTTGCCGCTTGCTGCCTGCTCGTCGCAGGTTGCGGCGGGTCGCAACCTCCGCGCCTACCCGAACAATCGTCGGCCCACGTCGAGGCTAGCGTCCGTGATTCGGACGTGATCGACCTGACCCATGGTTCACCGACGCTGGCTTTAGGTGACCTCCGACTGCGTCCCGACGCTTGCAACGGCGTCGATCTTCACCCGGAATTCCGCGATCTCCAGGTGGGGCAGTTGATCGAATTTCTGCGCGGGTCGGGCTTTGAGCTCAGTGAAACTCGTGCGCGCAGTGACCTCAGCTACCTCGATCTGAAAACGCCGAACGGGCCCGTGAGGTTGAGGGTCGCGACCCTCGATTCTTCTCGTGCTGCGGGCCGCGATTTGCACGAGGCGATTCTGCAGCACGGCCAAGGGTCGTGGGGCGTGCATCGGTCCAATCTCGCTGTTCTAGCGCCAAGCGCGAACACCGAAGATATGATCGCGTTTGCGCTAAAGAGTCGGCTCGCGTGTTGGGGTGTGTTGACGGTCGCCGGCCGAGACGACGACTTCGTCGTGCCGGGTGGTTACACCGAACTCTGACTTGTCCGACACCTACACCTTCTGAGGCTGATCTTGGCCCGCATGTGTACGCGCGGCGGATGAGCTGGACCGCAACCCGGCGAACGAATAAGTTTGTGTGCAGATGCCGGGCTCGGAGGAGGAAGATCGTTTCGAGGTCGAGGGGTCCAAGCTTCCGAGCGACGCGGTAGCGATTTCCTACGAGTGTAGCGAGGGCATCTCGCGCACTTTCCGTCTGACGGTCGAATTTACGACCGAGGACGCGCACTTCGATGCTGAGGCTTGCCTTGGCTCTCAAGTCTCGCTCGTGCTCCGGCGAGGCTTCGAAACACGGCGCATCATCGACGGTGTTGTGCAGGAGGTGTCGTTTCGGCGTGTCGAGCGTGACAAACTGCACTTCGTCGTGCGCGCCGGCTCTGCGTTGGACGCGCTCGCACACCGACGCGACTCACGCATCTTCCAAGAGCAGAGCGTGGTGGATGTCGTTAGCACCTTGTTCGAGGAAGCCGGCTTTCTCACGCGCGTACAGAAGCAGCTCGAGCGCACGTACCCGCCCAGGAGCTACATCGTTCAGTATCGGGAGTCGCAGCTCGAGTTCGTGAACCGGCTTTTGGAAGAGGTCGGCATCTTTTACTTCTTCGAGCACGACGAGCAGGGGCACCGCCTGATCATGTGCGATACGCCGAAGGGTTTTCGCGCGCAAGGCGAGCAGCCGATCTTGTCGTTGATGACCAGCGGCGCCGAGTCGGAAGCGCTGCTCACGTTTCGTCGCAAACGCTCGCTCGCCACGACCAACGTCGAACTGCGCGATTTCGACTTCGAAAAGCCGGGCGCGGCGCCCGAGGCCGTACAGAACGCCAAGGATGGTTGGCCCGCGCTGCACTACGAATACCCAGGCGGATTCCTGACCGCGGAAGAAGGCCAAGATTTGGCGAACGCGCGGCTCGCCGAACTTCGCGCGTCCTCCGACACGTGTAGCGGCGAAACGCGCTCGATGCGCATCCGCTGCGGCGCGCCATTGACCGTCGAGAACGCCGCTGACGAGGCGTTGAACGGCAACTTCATCGTGACCGAGATGATTTCGCGCGGTAACGAGCACGAAGGCCAGGTCGGGCAGCGCGTTGCCAGCGCGGTGCTGTTTCGTGCCATTCCCGAGGGTGCTCCCTTTGCACCGCGTCGTCGCACTGCGAGGCCCAAGATCGCGGGCATCCAAACCGCCGTGGTGACCGGCGCTGAAACGTCGGACCAAGCGATCCACACCGAAAAATACGGTCGCATCAAGGTGCGCTTTTATTGGGACCGTGTGGGCCAGCAAGACGACAAGTCGAGCTGTTGGCTCAGGGTTTCACAGATCCCTCTGGGCGGCGCCATGATCCTGCCGCGCGTGGGCTGGGAGGTGAGCGTTGCCTTCTTGGAAGGCGATCCCGATCGACCGCTCGTGCTTGGCCGCCTGTACGACGGCGTCAATGGTCCGCCACAGGCGCTTCCTGCAGGAAAGGCCTCGGGTTCGTTGAAGTCGCATTCGTCTCCGGGCGGTGGCGGCGTGAACGAGATCGGTTTCGGTGATTCCGGTGGCAGCCAGGGCTTTGGGATCAAGGCGCAGAAGGACTTGAACATCAGCTGCGGCAACGACTCCGAAGAAAAGATAGGGGTCGATGACGAGCACCGCGTGGGCGTCAATTTGAGCCGCTCGGTCAAGGTCAACGAGTCCACGACCATCTCCGGGAATCACACGCTGAGCGTTGGCCAGAATTTGTCGGCCAAGATCAAGTCGAGCCAGAGCGTGACCATCGCCGGCAATGACACCAGCAATTCGACCGGTAATTTCCTCGAAAAAGTGAGCAGCCGCTCCTACACGATCGGCGGCAATCTGATGAACATTTCGAATGGCATCGAGCTGTCGTGCACGGGGCCGGCCACGCGCACGGTCGGCGCCGTCGAAGTGCGGGCAACGGCGAGCACGCTCAGCGACAATATCCTCGCGGTCTCCAGTTCGACCGTGGGTGCGGTCCGTATGCACCTCGTGAACGGTTCGCACGGAGAAGTGATCGGCGGCGCCAAGTCGCAAATGCTCTCGGCGGCCGAGTTGCACGTGACCTCCGGCAACTACGAATGCAACACCGGAGCCGCGCACTCGAACCTGATCGGCGGCATCCATTGGCGCAAAGCCACCGGAGACTTCTCCGTCAAAGCAAAGCTCATCTCGATCGTCGGCGGCGTGGGCAAGCTCGAGGCCGGCGGCAGTTCGATTGCGCTGTCGGGCGGTCCGATCACGCTCAAAGGCTCAAAAATCGTGCTCAAGGCTGCTCTGATCAAGAAAACCTCCGGCACCATGGCGAAGGGCTGAACCAGTGACGACTTCGGCGGAGCAATGGTTCGAGGTCGACCTACAGGTCGCGGGCAGCAGCGTGGAGTTGCTCGCGTTTTCGCTGCAAGAGGGCCTGTCGAGCGTGAGTCGACTGTCGGCCACGCTCGTCACGCGCGGTGGCACGGCGTTACCGGAGGCAAGCTCACTCGTCGGCGCGGACGTCAGCTTCGTGATCAAGTCGTGGCTGAACACCGAGCGCCACTTCACCGGGTTCGTGCTGAGCGCGCTCGATCGTCGGGCCGAGCACGAGCGCGTGATTGAGCTGGTCATGGTTTCGAAGCTGGCGCGGCTCGAGTTGCGCAAAGACTGTCGCAGCTTTCGCAAGTCGGCGGAGCAGGGCCTGGCTCCGGACGCGATCATGAAGACGGTGCTGACTTCGGCGGGGGTCCTCGACTCGGAACAGAGCTGGGCGCTCAAGGATGCCCACCCGGAGCGCATCTATACCGTTCAGTATCGCGAGACTGACCTTTCGTTCATTTCCCGCATTTTGAACGAAGAGGGCATCTACTATGCGCATCGCTTCAGCGCGGATGGGCTGACCCTGCACTTCAGCGATGACACCGCGGGGCTCGCGGACGTCACGGGCGACAAGGCGATTCGCTTCCAAGTCGATCTTGGGGTCACCGTGGAAGACGAGTGTTTGGTGCATTTGTCGCACCGACACGCGATCTGTCCCGACAAGGTGTTCGTGCGCGGTCGTGATTTCAAGACTCCGGCAGTGATGTTCGAGGACACGGCCGTGAGCGAGGATCCGGGGGACCACGCGCTGGAAGTTTACGACTACTCGGTGCGCGTCGAGAATCAGAGCGACGCCAAACGTCACGCGAAGAATCTGCTCGCTTCACTGCAAGTCGATCGTCTCACTCTCGAGGGTGAAACGAACTCGCTGCGCCTGCTGCCGGGGTCGCGGTTCGAGGTCGAGGAGCACCCCTGGTCGAAGCTGAATGGCGAGTTGCTCGTGGTTCGCTCCCGCATCAGCGGCAATGACGTGGGTCGCAGTTTGGATGGCTCGAAGCACGTGCTCGAGGCCAAGAGCTTTCACGCTTGGTTCGAAGGGGTGCCTACCGGTCGAACCAAATATCGCCCTGCGCCGCAGGAGATTGCGCTGCGGCTCCCAGGGCTGCAATCCACCGTCACCACCGGCGCATCGGGTTCGGAAATTCACGTCGACCCGCATGGCCGGGTCACCGCGCATTTCCAATGGGATCGCGTCAACGCGTCGGACGAGAATGCCAGCTGCTGGATGCGCACGAGCCAAGTGCCCCTGAACGGCGCAATGTTGATCCCGCGTGTCGGTTGGGAGGTCAGCACGGCCTATTCCGAAGGTGATCCGGATCGGCCATACGTGATGCAGCGTCTGTACAACACCGCGACGCCGCCGCCCTACGCGCTACCCGATCACAAAGCCTCGATGGCGCTCCAGACGGCGACCACGCCAGGTGGCGGTAGCTCCAACGAGTTCAGCATGAGCGACACGAAGGGCAGCGAAGGCATGTTCTTCAACGGCTCGAAGGACATGAGCGTCTCGGTCAACAACAACGCGACCGAGTCGATCAAGAACAACCAAAAGGTGACCATCGGTTCGAACCACACGCTGCACGTTTCCGGTGCCGTGACGTCGACCATTGGCTCTGACGAGACGGTGACGGTCAGCGGCAATCAGAGCCACTCGATCGGCGCGCTTTTGGCGGAAGATTCTGGCACTCATTCGCTCACCGTCGGCGGCAACCGGAATCTGAACGTGGGTGCAGATCACCGGCGCACGGTCGCTGGCCCGAGCAGCTTGACGGTCGGTGGCAATTCCATCGACTTGGTGACGGGCTCGGTGTTCGAGAGCACGCTCGCGAGCATGACTCACACCGTCGGCACGGCGCTGGTGGAAATGTCCGTGGGCTCGCGCTCGGTCATCGTCGGAGGCGCCGCCACCGAGAACACCGGCGCGCTGAAAGTGATCGTCGCCAAAAAAGGCCGGGGGATGGAAGCTGCCGCCTACAGCAACCTCGTGGGCGGCGCGAGCGTGGCGATCGTCAAAGGCGATCGAGTCGATACCAGCAAAGCCTCGTACACCGACGTCGCGGCCGGACTTCAAATCACCAAGGCCGAGAACATCACCTTCGAGGCAGAGGCGCTGATCACCGTGCAAATGGGCGCTGCCAGCTTGATTTTGACTCCAGCCTCCGTGTCGCTCACCGGCATCGGCATCACCCTGGATGGTGATACGGTCGAAACCGGCGGCATGATCATGGACAACTGAGCGAGCAATGCAGATCAAGGCCGAGGCAACACTGCGCACCGAGTTCTTCGTCACGCAAACCTTGGCGGAGTTCCGCGAACGGCACGAGCTGAATCACCCACCGTTCGCGGAGGTGGAAGTATGGCTCGAAGACTCCCTACCGATGGACCAAGTCGTCGGAACGCAGGCGGAGCTCAGCTACGGCACAATCGGTGCGGAACAGCGGATATTTCGCGGCATCATCGATTCGATCGAGCTCGTCGCGCACCTGAGCCCGGATCCGGAAGACTTTCAGCTCGCGTACCGGCTACGGATTTGTTCTGCGCTCGCGCTCTTGGAGCGTAGCGTGGCAAGCGAGATCTTCCAGGAAAAGACCGTGCAGCAGATCGTGGCCGCGGTACTCGAGGCGGGGGGCTTCTTGTCCAGCCAGCAGGTCTGGCGCTTGAATGGCAGCTATCCAACGCGCGAGTACTGCGTGCGGTACCAAGAGAGCGCGCTTGCCTTCATCAATCGCTTGCTGGAAAGCGAAGGCATTGGTTATAGCGTGGAGCCGTTCGGGGAAGACCAGGAGCAGATCGTGTTCTTCGATCGCTCGAGCGCCGCACCCGCGATCGACTCGCCGGACAGCCTACCGATCCGTGACTCTGCGCGGCTGGAAGATTCGGGCGAGGCGATTTATGGAGTCGATGACACGACCACCGTCGTGTCCGGTGCGGTCGCTTTGCGCGATTACGATTTCGAACATCCAAGCCTGGATTTGACGGCAAAAGCCGCGGGTAAGACGCACACCGAGCTCGAAGTATACGACTACCCCGGTGGCTACCTGACGCCCAAGGATGGCTCGCGCTTGGCGCAAGTGCGGCTCGAAGAGCTGGCCACGGGCAGTGCGCTTCGCATCATCGAGACCGATGCCATGCACGTTCGGGTCGGACGAAAGCTCGTCATCGATTCGGACGAGGCGGGCAGCTCGGAGTGGTTCGTAGTGGGCTTGGATCAGGGGCTCCAAGGCAAGGAAGACGAAGCCCAGCACAACCACTTCGACTGCACGGCGCGGCTCATCCCGCTCGCGACCCCTTATCGACCCGCGCGCGTGACGCCAAAACCGGTGATCTACGGCCCGCAGACCGCGACTGTGATGGCCCCGGAGGGTTCGCAGGCCGAGGAAATCCACACCGACAAGCATGGTCGCTGCAGACTTCGTTTCCACTGGGACCGCTCGAGCTTGTCGCACGAGCGGTCATCGTGTTGGATACGCGTCGGGCAATTGCAAAGCTCCGGTTCGCTCGCGCTGCCACGCATCGGCTGGGAGGTACTCGTCGAGTTCTTCGAGGGCGATCCAGATCGGCCGCTGGTCACGGGCCGCCTGTACAACGGCATGTTCATGCCGCCCTACGCACTGCCCGAAGGCAGAACGCGTACCGCGCTCCGCACCAACAGCACCCCTGGTGGCGGCGGATCGAACGAGATCCGCTTCGAGGACAAGGCAGGAGCGGAAGAGATCTCGATCAGCTCGCAGTACAACACCAACACGGCCGCCGCGAACAACCGCGATCGCAAGATCAGCAACAACCAGACGGTTGTTGTCGGGAACAACGCGGAGGTGAGCGTCGGCGCCGATTCCAAGGTCGAAATCGGCAGTGGTTGGTCGCACACCACGACGAATCAGACCGTCACAGTGGGTGGCAATCGCAAGCTCGAGGTCAACGCGGTGTACGGGCTCACGACCGGCTCCGCAACGACCATGGTCGGCGGAAACCAAATGGAGATGGACGGCGATCCGTTGGCCGGCATCATCGCCACGGTGACGTCGGCTGTGGCAGCGGCCGCTACGGCCAAGGCCGCCAACGTCGTCGCGCACGTGGAAGGTGCGGTGCAGGGGAAAGTCGATCAAGCGCTCGGCCCAGTCCACGCGCTCACGGCGCAGGCCGGCGCACTCGGTGGTGCGGCGCAAGCTGCGGGTGGCGGCAGTCTCTCCGCCGCGCTCTCGCTCGGCCCGATGGCGGCGGGGTTGCCCGGAGCGGGTGCCTTGGCGAGCTCGATCGGCGCTCCACCCGCAGCATCACGCTCGGCGCCGGGTGGCGGTGAGTCTTCTGGAGAAGTTGCGGTCGCGGGCGCCGTCCAGGCAGCTGTCGGCAAGGCGGTCGGGAGCGCGATCGCCAAAGGCAGTGATCTCGCGGCGGCGGCGTTCGGCAAAGGCAGCGCGAGCGCCGCTTCGGGCGCTGGCGGTGCATCCACTGCGAACAGGGGCGGCGCAGTGGGTGACGTTGGCGGCGTCTCCGATTCGGACACTGCAACCGGGCCCGGGCATAGCCAATTCAAGGTGGACGGCCCACACACTGAGACCGTTGGCTCGCTCAAGATGACGGGCGCGCTCGGCGCGATCAACCTCAACGTGGCCGTTGCGCGCACCGAAACGGTTGGCGCGGCTCACCTCGAGGCGACGCTCGCGGATCGCTCCGAATCCGTGGAGGGCGCCAAGGCCGAGACCGCGGTTGGCCTGATTGTGGTCTCGCTCGCCGACGATACGGAAACTACCAATGCCGCGCGCAGCAACGTGGTCGGCGGTGCAATGCTCGAAAAAACCAAAGGCAACCAAAGCGTCACCGATGACGTCGCGGCTACCTTCGTCGGCGCGATGCACAAGCTCTCCGCGAACACCAAAATCACCTTCAAAGTGGGCGCGAGCAGCGTCGTGATCGACGGTGGCGGCGTCACCGTCGAGAGCCCGATCGTGCTCTTGACCGGTGCAACCATCAAACACACGAAGAACGTGGCCGATGGCTGAGCGACCCGTGACCGCGCTTACCGGCGGCCAAGCGACGGAGGCTGCCACGCTGACGATCGTGAAGAGCCCGAGCAGCACGCTCGATCAACTGCTCGAGCAAGTGGACAGCCCGGCCGCAGACGCGGAGGCGGCTCCGTCGGCGCGCGCGGCTCAATTGCCGGAACCACCACGCCTGGTGCTCGTACGTGGCTTGCGTTGGATGAGTGAACAGCAACTCGAGGTCGCGTTTCGAACGGGCGAACCATTCGCGGCCGTGGTCGCGGCTGAGGTCGATCGTGAGCTCTTGAACCAAGCCATGATCGACGGCCAAATGCTATTGAGCGAATGGCCAGAGCGCGGCACACCACTCGTCGTCGGAGTGGTTCACAGCAAGCCACCGTCGAAGGTGCGTTTTGCCGCTGAAGAAATCGAGCTGGACGCTTCGCGCGAACTTCTGCTGCGTTCGGGGAGCGCGGCGCTTCGATTGCGATCGAGCGGTGAAGTCGAGCTCGTCGGTAGTCGAATCAGTGCGGTATCACGCGGGGTGATGCGCCTGATCGGCCGTCTTTTGAGGCTGAATTGAGGATTTCGTGGGACTGCCTCGAATCGACAATCGCACCGAGTTTGCCGCTGACCCGCAGATCCTTTTGGGTCGAGAGGGGGAAGCGCTAGTCGTTCTCGTCAAGGCAAGCTTCGAGTTGCTCGATCCGACGGACGACCAACTCACACTCGCCCCACCCGCGCGCACGCGCCCGCTCAGGCCCGCCGATATCCCTTGGGGTGAGCCAGATGTGAGCAGCATCGCGTATCCATCCGACCATTGTGTGTACAAGCCGGGGACGGATGTCGTGGTTTTGGCCAGCGCCTATCCGCCCCCAGGACCCGCGGTGACGAACTATGACGTGTTCGTGCAGGTGGGCGATCTGCACAAGACGGTGCGCGTATTTGGCCTGCGCGTTTGGCAGAGCGACGGCACGGGGTTGTCCGCACCGGGCACCGCGGGTCCCGTCGAGATGCGATACGAGAACGCCTGGGGCGGGGTGGATGGCGTCGATTCGCCCAATTTCATCGAAGAAGCGCGGAATCCCGTGGGCAAAGGGGTTCGACTCGATCCGGGGTCGCTCAGCCACCAGATCGCACCGTGCCTAGAAGATCCCAACGAGCTGATCGGCTCATTTCGCACTCGGCCGCCTCCCGCCAGCATCGGCGCAATCGGACGACATTGGCAACCGCGCCGCCAATACACCGGCACTTATGATGAAGCTTGGAAAGAGTTTCGCGCGCCTCTCGCTCCGAACGATCGCGATGATCGCTTCGAGCAGTGCGCGTCGCCTGGTTTCGTCTCGCAGGTTCCGCTCGCGAGCGGTGAACTGGTGGGGCTCTTGAACTTGACCCCTGGGGGTGGCGCGCGTCGCTTTTTCTTGCCGAGGCTCGCGCTCGAGATCACCTTCGAGGTCCCCGATCGCGATCCATATGTGGCGCGCCCGCACCTCGATACCCTGCTGATCGACGCCCTGAATCTGAGCCTCGACAAGCCGCTCGCTGTCGAAATGGTGTGGCGTGCTGCTGCGCCCTCGCCGCGCAAACCCGAACTCGCCAAAGTGCGCGTGGAAGAGGTGAAGCCATGAACGCGCCCGTGGTGATTGCTCATGTTGGCGCGGTGACCAGCATGGGGCTGAGCGCGTTCGAAACCGCGTTCGTTTACCGCGCTCAGGGGACCGGGCTGCGCTTGTCGGGTTTGACCGACCCTGAGTCGGGTGAGCCGCTGCTGGTGGGTGCCGTGCCGACGCTCGATCCGACATGGGTTGGCTCCGAGCGCGTCGTCGAGCTCGGTAAACTCGCGCTCGACGACCTGTGGTCGGACGGTGCGTCCGCGCTCGCAGGGCGTCGCTTACATGTCTGGTTGTGCTTGGACGAGTGGCTCACCGAGCGCGACGAGCAAGGTGTCGTGCCGTCGGTCGAAGTCAGCCGTCTGCTACGTATTCACGCCCGTGCGCGCTTTGGTGAGCACGTGCAGATGCACGTTTGCGCGATGGGTGCAGCGTCGCCTGGGCGCATTTTGGACGACGCATTGGGCGAGCTTTCGCGCGGCGAATGCGAAGGCGTGATCTTGGGCGGCGTGCACAGCGACCAATGCCCGACCCGCATCACGCGGCTATCGCAACAAAAACGGCTCTATTCAGCCGAAAACAGCGACGGCGTGTTGCCCGGCGAGGGCGCTGGATTCGTCACCCTGCTCCCAGTAGCGAACGCGCGACGTCTGGGAGCGAGCGCGCGGGCGCAGTTGATCGAGCTCGGCACCGGCCACGATAAGGCGCGCCCGGACAATCACGAGTCCGCCTTCGAAGCCGCGGGTCTCACGCTCGCCGTGCGTCGCGCGACGGAGTCTCTACGCGCCCAAGGGTTGCGCGCCGGCACGCAATTCAACGATCTCGGCTGTGAAGGCTATCGCTTGTCCGAATGGATTAGCGTGATGACTCGCACGCAAGCGATCTGGGAAGAACCCCAAGTGTCGGAAGCGCCAGCTCAGCGCCTCGGCAATCTCGGCGCAGCAACCGTGCCCGTGCAGCTCGCGCTCGCGACGGAAGGCTTTCGGCGTGGTTACGCCCCGCATTCGCGCGCGCTGTGCTTTGCCGGCAGTGACGACGGATTTCGCGTGGCGTTGCGCGTCGATGCGATGGGCTGAGCGGCTTGGATCTAGCACTTTACGCGCGCATCTTGGCCGAACTCGCTCACGGTCACACGGAGCTCAGCCAGGTGCTCGCTCGACATGGAATCGACGAAGCAGAATGGCCGGCGATCTCCGCCCGCTGTGAAGCGGCGCTCGACGTCCCCGACGAGAGCGACGACGCCAGCGCGCTCGAACACTTTGCGGCAGCATTTGCCACCGCTCAAGCCGAGTTCGCTGGAGGTCCCGCTTCGTTCGACGAATGGCTCGAAGTGCTCGCGGCAATGCAGAAAGGCGAAGCTCTGCCGGTCGCGTTGGAGCGCCTGAAATTGACGCTCGACCGCTACCTAACGACGCAGGCGCACTGGGCTCAGCGCGTCGCGAGGGACCCAGCGCTCAACGCCAGGCTACAAGCGGTGCTCGCGACACCTCGACGCCGCTGAGCGGTGGAGAGCTCAACGACGCTGAGCCTCTGACCACGATCCCGGGGTCATGCGCGCTGCGGCCGCCGTCGGTTCGAATGCTGCGAGCACTAGCTCTTGGTGTGCCACGAAGTCGTGCGGATCGCAGATTAAGATCGCGCCGGTCCTGAGACTCAGTTCGTGCTTCAGCCAGCGACGATCGCCGGGGGGCGCGAGCGCGCGGCCGAGCTCCGTCCAGACGATCTGCGGTGACCAGGGGTAACCGCGGCGGTGGCGCTGATTGCGCTCGAAATTGCCGCCGTTTTGCGCCCACCAGGCGCGCCAACGTTGTGGATCACGCGTGATGCGCTCGATGCGATCGGCCGAGCCGGATTCGGGTTGGTCGCGCGGCGAGCTGACTTTTTGAGCCAACGAGGGCTTATCGTCCGGTACGGGATCCGGGACATCCGGATCCATGATTCTTTCAGGTGGGATCTCGACTTCTTCGAGGAGACGCGCACCGGTGATGCGTTCGAGCGCCTCGGCGCTCGCGGCCTGAATTGGTTCGTCCGGTGATGCTAGCGCGGCGATTAAAACCGGCACTGCGTCGACCAAGCCAGTCCAGCCGAGTGCTTCGGCGCCCGCAGCGGTCGGATGAGGACGCACCCAGTCGAGGATCTTGTTCGCGCCGGTACGGCCACTGTTTTGCGCTAGTAGGATCCCGGCTTCAGCGTTGTCTTTGGCGTGGAAGTCTTGAAATAGCAGCGCTTCGGCGGAGAGGTGGCAGTTAGAGCTCAGTGCGCGCAAGGTTGCCGAGCGCAACGCGGCGTGTTCCTCACTGCGCTCGATGGCCTGATCGAGGATCGGGCTCGCTTCGTCGCGAGTCGTGATTTGCGCGAACGTCGGCAGTGCTTCGGCGGCCACGAGCGGTTCGTCGAGCGCGGCTTTGGCGAGCAGGTCACGGTCGAATACGCCGCGTCGAACGAGAGCACGCACGCCGAGCGCACGATGAGCCACGTGCGCGCTGTGCGCATAGCGGAAGGCCAGACGTGAGGCGTCCGGATGTGGGATCAGCGCGAGCGCCGACCCGAATGCATCCGCCCATTCCGGGCCCACGCTTTCTTGCTCGTGCAGGAGGCGCTCCGCGAGGGCAAGCGTATCGCGCCCATCGACGCAGCCGAGCGCCATCGTTAGAGCCGAGAGGTGTGCTGGCGTGCAGGTGGGGTTGCCCAGCGTCAGTGTGTCGAGGTGCTCGAGTGCTGCGGGGCCGAGCGCGGCCAGCGCATCGATTCCCGAAAGCATGCGCTGTTCGATGAAGATCGCGCTCTGCCAGCGCTCACCGGCGATCGGCAGCCGTTGAATCCACGCCAGCAACACTTCTTCGAACGCGCCGAGCGCGCGGTCCTCGGTGAAACGGCGTCGCGACCAAGCGGGCTCGGCGGGTGGACTCGGCGCGGCTTCCGGCGGGACTTCGGCGCCGGGCAAGGCAGCGCTCGGAGTTTCCTCTTCGGCCGGCGGACGCGCGCGCGCGGCACTTCTCTCGCGCAGGCCAGCGACGGCCGCGCTGAGCTCTTCGAACGTCGTGGGCGTCGCGATCTCGGGTGCAGGCGAGAGCACCTCCGGGGCTGCGGCTTTCGCAACGCGCACTTTGGCGACCAGATTCGGCCGCACCAAGTCGTGTACGCGAGGCTGCCGCAAGCTTGCCCGAAGCTCGCGAACCGACGCTGGCGGCGCCCAGGGAGCGGCGCGCAGCCGTGTTTCCGCTTCATTCAAGTGTCGCTCTGCCGAGCCTGCCAGATCACGAACCATGCTGAGCATGGGATGGCCCGCATCCCGCGCGAGTTCACTCTGAAACGTTGCAACCGCAGCCAGCGCGGCCGGCAAACACTCCGCGGGATCTTCGACGGCGCGATAGGCCGCGTACAAGCGATCGAACGCGAGCTCCAGCGCCGCCACGGCAGCGCTGAGATCCATCGGTGGGGTATCGATGCGCTCCAAGATCAAGGCGCATTGTCCGAGCGTATCGTGCGCGGCCTCGAGATCTTCGGGCAGCGGTATCAGGGTCGCTTCGCTCGTGGAGCGCACGAGCGGCATCGGTGCTCGATTCATCAAAGGCCCCCTGGTCTACGTAAAGCCGTATAATATTGAACGAGGGGCTCATAGCGCGCGCGTTCAGCGGGCTGTTCGGCGAAGCGCCTTTGCCACGCCGACCATTCGCGTTCCCACTGTTGTGCGTCGAGGCCGGATTCACTCAGCGTCGCGCTGCTGCGATCGGGAAAGGCGGTCAATTCAGCTACCAAAAGCGCCAACTGGGTCAGTGCCAACTTGGGCTCGTTCGAATCATAGGGCGCGCTCGGGGGCGGCGCGGCCGGCGGCGCTGCGGGGGCAGCGTTCTGCGAGACGAAGAACGCCGTCGTGGATTCGAAGGTTTGAGGTTGTTGTGCGAGCGGAGGCGCTTGCATGAGCGGAGGCGCTTGCACGACCGGGGTCTGTACAATCGGAGGCGCTTGCACGACCGGAGTGCGCGGAGGCATGGGCGTCGGGGCTTGGGGAATCGGCGCTGCGGGCACGGGTGGATCGCTTCGAGGCACGTTTGGAGCGAAGGCGACCGTGGGCGCAGGTGAATGCGCCCTACGAACGACCGTGCCGAAGCTCGTGCGCGAGGCAAACGCTGGCCGCGCAGCAGCAGCGGGGGCGGCTGGTGGCGACGTCGCGGGTGCCGAAACGAACGCCGGAGGCGCGGCATATCCTGGTTGCGGGACTGCGGCGGGTGGAGAGACGAACGCGGGCGGCGCGATTGCGCCGGGCGGATTGACGGCAGCGGGCGGCGCGACGAATGCAGGTGGCGCGACGTTGCCCGGCGCGGCGACAGCGCCCGGATGCGAAACGAACGCAGGCGGCGCGATCGGCCCGGGCGGCGAGACCGCCGCGGGCGGCGTCACGAAAGCTGGGGGGGCGACCGGCGCGGGTGGCGCAACGACTGCGGGCGACGCGGGTGGCGCAACTCCCGCGGGTCGAGGCATGAACGCAGGCGTCACGACCGGCGGCGGCGCATACGCCTCAGACAAGTGTGTGGGTTGTTGCGCGGCTGCGGTATCGGCAGAGCCCGCGCGAGGAGCCGCAACCGCTGGAGTGTATAACGCCGGAGGGTCGACCTTCACGAAGCCGGTGCTCGGTGAAGGCGTTGCCTCCTTATCCTGCGAGCGGTGTGCGTTCATTGCTCCTCCTGCTTCGATGCGCGGTCGAACACTCGTTCCGATTGGCGCGGCAGCACCGAGCTCTTGAGCTGCCGTTGCTCGAACCGCGAGGTAGCGATCGAACAGTTGACTGCGCTGACGTTCGAGCTGCGCGGCCATTCGAGCTAGCCATTCCATCTGCTGTTCCAGCCATTGCTGTTCGGTCATCCCGACTTCGCGCAATACGTTTGCGCGAAGCTCGCCGCGCTCGAGGCGGAGCGTCAGCTCCGCAAATTGCGCCAAAGTCAGCTCCGCCATCCCAGAAATCCGCACAAAGTCTAACGTGCCGCAGCCGCGCCGCCAATGACCAAGCTCCGCACAATCGTTCAATCATCAGCGATCGAACGAAAGGGGAGCCGTTTTCTTGCCCGAGTCAGCCGCTATTCTCGGATCATTGCGGGGCCGGTTGCTTCGGTGATATCTCGACTCGTCCGTCAATTACGCGGGTGGACGTCGAGTTCGAGCTCCAGCAGCCCTTGGGCGAGCGCTGTCCGCACGCCGCGTAGGATTTGCGCGCGCCCGCCGGCGTCGTCGAGCTTCAGCCGTTGCGCTAATGTGGTCACGGCCGCCTCCACCGACGGGCTCTGATGCACGACGCTCAACAGGTCTGCTGCACTCTGGCTACAGGTCAAACTGCCGATCAGTCGGGAAGTGGGTAGCTCGATGCGAACCTGACCAGACTCGCCCTGCGCAAAGCGCGTGCCCTCTGGCACGACCAGTCGCGCTTCACGTAGGGCTGCGGGGTCTGCCGTCAACAAATCTTGTGCTGCGATTAGCCGGTCGAGTTGAGCACCCGTGGGTCTGACTTCGCTGAAGCTTTGCGTGCTGACTAGGTGAGTCCAGGGTGTGCGCTCGGTGGCACGAACGACGATCAGCATGGCGCGCAGCTCAGTCACGCCCAAGCGCGCCAAGTGATCGAGGTGTGCGTGGACGGCGCGCCCGTACCGTTCGTCCAAATCAGGGTGGCGACCCGCGGCGTAGTGGGCCACATATTCGTCCAAATCCTTGCGCTGCGACGAGAGCAACAGCAAATCGAACGACCTGTCGCCGAGTGCTGCACGGATACGCTCTGCTGGAGACACGTCGTCATAGCGCGGCCAGTCCACGAGCAACACGGCGCGACCGCCAGGCGCCAAGCGGGGCGGCAGCTCACTCAAGATCCGAAGCAGCAACTCATCGCCACGGGCGCCGCCATGCAGAAACGTGACGGCTTCCTCCGAATCCGGTTTCGAGACGAACGGCGGCTGCGCAACGATCAAGTCGAAGCGCGTGTCGGCGACTGGTGCAAATAGATCGCCCGCCAGAAAGGTCACGTTGCTGCGATCGGTCAATGCCAGGTTCAGGTTTGCCAGCGCAATCGCCCGCGGATTGATGTCACTGCCGACGGCGCGCCCGGCGCTGCGCGCGAACATCAGCGCGGCCGTGCCAGCCCCGCAGCCCAAATCGAGCACGCGCTCGACGGGCTTGGTCGGCCACGCCGCCTGAATCAAGCTCGCCGTCGTTGCGCTCGCGCCCATCACCGCCTCACCGCGATTCGCCAGGTCATCACAAAACACGTACTGGTCCTCGACCACGTTCAGGAAGAACGGGCACACTAGGTTGCCCTCGCGTTCCACGAGTAGTCCGGCTTCGAGCAGTGCCGAAAGCAGCGTCTCGCTCGCGAGCGCCGCAAGTGCCTCGGCGCGCGACACGGGATCCATGAATACGAATAGTCGCAGCGCAAACACGAGAGGGGAGTGTTCTTTGCGCAGATGGTAGGCGCGCAGTGGCCGACGCATGCGGTCGAGCAATTGCTCACCGTGCTGTACGAACGGCGCGATGGCTTCGCGCTCCACGCCGAGCGCGCGCAACCGCGCATTCAACTCGCGCACGAGAGGTAGGGGAAGAAGCGCCAAACGGTGAACATCGGGGAGCGTCACGGTGATGCGCACTGTACGCCGAACTCCGGGGCCGACCGCGAGTCGTCGGCAAATCCCATGAGGAACTGTCGGTTTTCGTCGACTCCCGCTGCGATGAGCCGAGTTGAGGTCGTGCGAAAAAGTTCGCTTTCGACATCGACGAGACTGCCTATCGCTAGGAAACGGCAAACGGCTCGCTTCAATGACTGAAGCCCTGGGGGCGGAGTTTACGTGTGTTATAAGGCCGGCTGAGATGGAAGTCTCAGAGGGCCAGGTGCTCGCTGGCAAATATCGGATTGAGCGCGTGCTCGGACGCGGCGCGATGGGCTTGGTCGTGGCCGCGACGCATTTGCAGTTGGGCGAGCGCGTTGCACTCAAGTTCTTGCTGCCCGAGGCGTTGCAGAATCCCGATGCCGTCGCGCGTTTCGAGCGCGAAGCGCGCGCTGCGGTGAGGATCAAGAGCGAGCACGTGGCGCGCGTCTCGGACGTCGGCACGCTCGAGAGCGGCGCTCCCTACATGGTGATGGAGTACCTGGAGGGGATCGATCTCTCGGCGTGGCTGCAGCAGCGCGGCGCATTGTACAGCGCGCAAGCCGTTGATTTCGTATTGCAAGCCTGCGAAGCGATCGCCGAGGCTCACGCGCTCGGCATCGTGCACCGTGATTTGAAGCCCGCCAATCTGTTCGTGGTCGAGCGTTCGGATGGCCTGTTGGCGGTGAAGGTTTTGGACTTCGGGATCTCCAAGTTCACCGGACTCGGCGACTCCGCCGGCATGACCAAGACGACCGCGGTCATGGGCTCGCCGCTCTACATGTCTCCCGAGCAGATGCAATCCGCGAAGGACGTGGATGTTCGCGGCGACATTTGGGCGTTGGGCGTCGTGCTCTACGAGTTGCTTTCCAGAGTCGTGCCGTTTCCTGGGGAAACCATGGCCGAGTTGGTCTTGAAGGTCGTTGCTGGTCCGCCCGTCCCGCTTTCGGCCGTGTGCGCTCACGCGCCGCCTGGTCTCGAGGCAGTGGTGCTCAAGTGTTTGGAGAAGGACCGCGCTGCGCGCTACCAGAGCGTCGCCGATCTGGCTTCGGCACTCTCGGGTTTTGCGCCCGCGCATTCCCGGGCCTCGATCGAGCGCATCACTCGCGTGCTTTCGCGCGCGGGCACGCCAGTGAGGCTGTCGTCGTCGCCGCCGTTGACCGAGCCGGCCAATCTCGCCAACGCCACTCAGTCGTCGTGGGGACAAGGCAGCGCACCCACGCCGCATCGCCGCCGTGCGCTCGTGATTGCCGCGGTGTTGTTCGTCGTTGCGGTTTTGGCAGTCGGGTCCGTCGCATTCATGCGCTCGGGTCAGCGAGTTGCGACGACCACGGCGAGCGCGGCGTCGCCGATCACAGTCTCGCTCGCATCACTGTCCGCGGAACCGGTCGCTACGCCGAGTAGCTCGCCCTCGAGCACACCGTCCGCCGCGAGTTCAGCGAGCGTGTCGGTCGCAGTGACTCCGACGGCGACGAGCAGACGGCCTGCTGGCCCCGCTGCCAGCGCGGCGTCTGCCGCAGCGAAGCCGGCCTTCGTAGCGCGGCCGGTCGTACCTACATCGAAGGCTTCAGCGCCGCCCCCAGCGGCGGCAAAGTCAGTACCACCCGCACCCGCCTCTAACCCCCTGAAAATGCCACTCCAATGAGATGTTCAATTGCCCGCTCGACGCTGTTGAGTGTTGGATTCGCGGGGTGCTTGTTCGTGCTTCCAGTGGTTGCTTCGGCTGCAACTCCAGCTCCGCTCACCCAATCGCTCACGGGGGAAGCCAAAGTGGCCTACGACAGCGGCAAGCTTCTGTTCGAAGACGGCGATAGTCCAGGAGCTTTGGCGAAGTTCTCGCATGCGTACGACCTGTCTCATGACGCACGGTTGCTCTGGAACATGGCCTCCTGTGAGAAGGAGCTTCGGCACTACGCACGAGCTTCTGCGCTCATTGGCCGCTACCTGCAGGAGGGTGGCGAGCGGATTTCAGCGGCGCAACGCAAAAGCGCGCTCGAAACTCAATCTGCCCTGACTGACTTTTACGCCAAGGTAAAACTGAGCGATGCGCCGGAGGGCGCGACCGTGTTCGTTGACGGTGAGCAGGTGGGGCAAACGCCGCTGACCGAGCCGCTCACGCTCGATCTCGGCACGCGCACGCTTCGGGTCGAACAGCCAGGATTCGAACCGTTCGAGAAAAAGATCGAAATCGCAGGCGGCGGCGAACTCGAAGTTCCTGTCGTATTGACGCTCGCGCCAGTCGTCAGTGTCGCTCCGGCGGTGCTGAGCATCCAGAGCTCCGGCGAGCGCGACATCATCGCGATCGACGGCAAAGTCGTGGGCTCGCAACGTTGGCAGGGGGCTTTAGCGGTTGGCGAACACAGTGTGCGCGTCACCGCTCCTGGCAAGAAGACCTATGAATCGCACGTGCAACTGCTTGCAGGAAGCACGCGCAGCTTACAAATCGCGCTCGAAAGTGAAGCCACTGGGTCGACTGTTTGGATTTGGGTTGCAGGCGGTGCAGCGGTCGCAGCGGGCGCCGTAGTCGGTGGCTATTTTCTCTTCAAACCAGACGCCTCTCCGGGCGCGCATCCGGAAGGCAAGCTCACCACCGTGTATCTGCCGCTCGGTGGCGGTCGATGAGACTGCGTCGATGCCGGGGTGCGGTGGGGCTACTCGGGGCGAGTCTGCTCGTCATCGGCAGTTTCACGGGCTGCAGCGAGGCAGATCATTCACGTGGCGGCTTGATGCTGCTCGTGTCGACCGACGGACCACTTTCCATCGACCGCTTGGACATCACGATTAGCGCGGCAGACAGCAGCCTGCTGGCGAACAAGTATCGAGTCCCGGAAGAAGTCACGCTGCCCACGACGGTGGCCATCGTTTCCAACGGGAATGCGACCGCACAGGCAACCATCAGCGTGACGGGATGGGCCGGCGATATTCCGCTCGATCGCCGCGACGCGATCGTCACTCAGATCCCGAACGATCGCGTGGCCGCACTGAACGTCGTTCTGAGCGCCCGTTGCTCGCCGAAGTTGACGGTGAACGCCGATGGAAATGCTGTCTCGAGCTGTGGCCAGGGCAACACGTGTGACAACAGCGGCGATTGTGTAACGGCCACGGTGACCGCCTCGAGCCTCCCGACCTACCATTTGGATGACGAGAAAGACGCGGGCGCTGCCGGCGCTTCGACCGAGGGTTCAACGGGAGGAAGTGGCGGCGAGTCGGGCTCTGTTGCTGCAAACGCGGCCGGTGCAGGTGGCGCGGCGGGCGGCGAGGGCGGCTCGGCGGGTGAAGGCGGCAGCGGGGGCGTCAACGATCAGATCCCGGCTCCGTACTGCGGCGACGGCACCAAGAACGGCACCGAGATCTGCGACGATGGCAGCAATGTCGGCCGATACGGCGGTTGCATGCCGGGCTGCTCCGCGTTCGCACCACATTGCGGCGACCGCATGGCGGACACCTCTGAGGGGGAGCAATGTGATGACGGCGCGGTGCAGACCGCGAACTGCGAGGCCAACTGCAAAACACACCGCTGTGGCGATGCCGTCACCAACACGTTAGCGGGAGAAAGATGCGACACCGGTGGCGACAGCGCTACGTGCAACGCCAACTGCACACGGGCGACGTGTGGAGATAAGTACACCAATACTCAGGCGAAGGAGGACTGCGACAACGGCGGCGTGGACACGGCGGACTGCGATGGGAATTGCAGCTTCCCAAGCTGCGGCGATGGTTACATCAATCCCAAGTTCGTGATCAAAATTCTCGGAAATGGCCAAACGACAGCTGGCGAGTCCTGCGACAACAAATCCGGCACGACCGCTGACCCACAGATTGCGATGTCCGACAGCGCCGATTGCGACAAAGATTGCACGCCCGCGCGTTGTGGTGATGGATACGTCAATGTCGCAGCTGGCGAAGAGTGCGACCCACAGTACGTCAATCCCGGCGAAGCAGTCGTTGCTACGAAGGACTGCTACGCAACATGCAAGATAGTAATGCGCTGAGCTCTCGTCGACGCTCAGGGCGGGAGATTGCCGACCTTACCGCTGCCAACGTTCGCGAATGAATTGGAGGCTTCGTAGTCGCTCGCATCGTCGATGTTTTTGAGGATCCCGTAACCGCTGCAGTCGGCGAATGTCGAGTTGCTCACCGCGGCCGGCATCTTCAGCGTCAGGCACGCCGCTTTGCCGTACCGCACATCGATGAAGCTGAACTTGGACGATGCGCTGAGCCCGCTTCCGGTACTCACTCCTGCCCAAAAACCGGCCTTTTCCTGATATCCCGTAAAGCGGATCGGCGCATCTGCCGTTCCGACTGCGACCACCGTAGCTTCGCCATCATCCGCAGCAAAGTCGAAGTGACGGTTGCCGAGCATGATGAATTCGGTGCCGGCGCTCAAAGTCATACTCGACCCGCTGAGCGTGCGAATGTCACCCGTGACGAAAAAGGCGACGCCCGGGTTCGGCACCGTCCCTCGCTGGGTGAAGTCGCCGCCATACACTGCAATCTCATCGAACTTGTTGCCAGTGAAGCTTCCACCGAGCGGGATCGTCACCAAGGCGTTCGGCATCAAGTCCATCGCCGTGCTCTCCGAGTTGCGGACGGTCAACGAAGTCGATGCAGGGTCGAGCCCTTGTGCTGCAACGAAGACGCCTGCGCCGTTGCCATCGAGCAAGACATGGTCGAGTCGAATCGGCGAACGAATATAGAGCACCTGAAGGTTCGTCGCGCCGTCGCGAATTTCTACCTGCGAAAGTACGGAGGCCGGCTCGACGTTGTCGATGACCTGAATCGAGTTCCAAGATCCTGGCCCTGATTTCACGCCCTGAAAAACCACGGGCTGAGCGGCCGTGCCGGTTGCGGACAATAAGAGGTGTTTGTCCACCGTCGAGCCGAGCAGTAACCCAGTGCCCATCGCGAAGCGGTAGTCAACGCCGGGCTCGAACGTCAGCGTGCCTTCCGGAGCGTTCACGTCCGTCTCTTGCACGTAAGGGAAACCCGGGTCGTGAAAGGTGGTGAGCGGATTCATCTCCGAGAACCGTAAGTGGATCGCGTCATCCCCATTGTTCGCGAACGCGCTATCCTTTGGGAAGCGCGTGGCCGCGCCAGAGTCCGTGAGCACCACGGCGGCGTTCGCCGCGTTCTCGACGCGCAGGCCCCGACTGTCGTCGGCGAAATCGCTCGCCCACGCTCCGTCGGTCGCGCTCCCAACAATGGAGACGTTTTCGATATGGACGGCGCTGCGCAGTACCAACGCGGCATCTTCACTGCCAGCGTCCGAGATGCGCACGTTTCGAAGCTCGCTCGAGGTCTTGGTGCCATCTTCGATCACTAGGCCAGCCCAGGCTCCGAGCCCTGCTTGTTCGCCGCAAAATCGAATGGGGTGCTCTTCGGTGCCTGCTGCAGTGAGCTCGACGGCGCTCTGGTCGGAGCCAAGCACCAAGCTGCCCCCTTCGGCCACGATTACGTCAGTTCCGGGCAAGATCGCGAGCCGCGCGCCCGCGCGAACCGCGACCGAGCCTTCGATGTAAACCACGTGAGCCCAAGTTTGGTTTGACGTGATCGCCGAGCCAACGCGCATCGCGCCAGTCGTGTCGCGCGTATCGCAGCCGGCGTTCGGTCGAGCACCGCCATCACCCGCCTCGCCCCCTTCACCCGCGTTGCCATCGGGCGTCATGCCTGCGGCTCCCGCCTCCGACTGATCGCCTCCGCGCCCAGCCGCACCCGATAGCGCTCCACCGGTCGCAGCGTTTCCGCCCGCGCTCATGCCCGCAGTGTTGTCGCTGCCCCCATTGCCGCTCGAGCCACAACTTTCACACAAGTGCGAAAAGCAAAGCATGCCCACTGCGACCCGCGGAAACCGATAGCTCATGGTTCCAAGATCCTCATTTCTACGCGCTCGCTGCGATGCGCCCGCCGCCGTGAATCGAGGATAATCTTCACCTATTTCAGAGGCCCACGCTACCGCGGCGGAAACCGCCGATTGTCACGTGAGCAGGCTGGGATTTGTACTATTGGATCACTGATGGGCGGCACTTCGCCATGCGTGGCCGCCTCGAACTTTTCCCGAGGGTCCAGATGAAAGCCATCCTTGCGCTCGATCAAGGCACCACGAGCTCCCGCGCCATCGTCTTCAATCACGACGGCTCAATCCGCGCCGTCGCGCAGCAGGAATTTCGGCAGATCTTTCCGCAGTCCGGTTGGGTCGAGCACGATGCGAACGAGATTTGGCAAACGCAACTCGAGACCGCGCGAGCCGCCTTGAAGAAAGCCGAACTCGAGGCAACCGACGTCGCTGCCATTGGCATCACCAATCAGCGCGAGACCACCTTGCTCTGGGATCGCAAGACCGGGCAACCCATTCACAACGCCATTGTCTGGCAGGATCGGCGCACCGCGTCCTTCTGCGACAGTCTCAAGGCTGCCGGGCGTGAGCAGGACGTACAAGAGCGAGCAGGTCTCGTTATCGACGCGTATTTCTCTGGCAGCAAAGTGCGTTGGTTGCTCGACAACGTGCCCGGCGCGCGCGAGCGCGCAGAGCGCGGCGAGCTCGCGTTCGGCACCATCGACTCGTGGCTCGTGTGGAAGCTCACGAATGGCGAGCGCCACATCATCGACGTGTCCAACGCTTCGCGCACCATGCTTTACAATTTGCGCGGTCACTGGGACGACGAGCTCCTGAACTTGCTCGGCGTTCCGCGCAGCGTACTCCCCGAGGTACGCTCGTCGAGCGAGGTGTACGGCCAGACCGCGGTGCTCGGCTCTCCGATCGCGATTGCGGGCATTGCTGGCGATCAGCAAGCCGCGCTCTTTGGGCAGAATTGCTTCGAACGCGGCCTGGCCAAGAACACTTACGGTACGGGCTGCTTCATGCTGATGAACATCGGCAGCGAGCCGCAAATCTCGCGCAACAAGCTGCTCACGACGGTCGCCTGGCGAGTCGGAGACAAGACCGAGTATGCGCTCGAAGGCAGCGTGTTCATTGGTGGTGCTGCGGTGCAATGGTTGCGCGATGGTCTCGGCATCATCAAGACCTCCGCCGAGGTCGAAACGCTTGCTGCCAGCGTGCCAGACAGCGCAGGCGTCTATCTCGTGCCCGCGTTTGCAGGACTTGGGGCGCCGCATTGGGATCAATATGCGCGCGGCGTGATTGCCGGCATCACGCGCGGCACCAATGCGGCTCACATCGCGCGCGCTGCGCTGGAGGGCATCGCGTTCCAGGTCGCAGACGTGCTGGAGGTGATGAAAGTGGACAGCGGTATTCCGATGAACGGCCTGCGCGTTGACGGCGGTGCGTCCGCCAACGATCTATTGATGCAGTTTCAAGCGGATATTCTGCAGGTCCCGGTGGTGCGCCCCACCGTCATCGAGACGACCGCCCTAGGCGCTGCCTACCTCGCAGGTCTGGCGGTTGGCTTTTGGAAAGACCGCGCGGAAGTCTCGCGCGGTTGGCAAGCCGAGCGCACGTTCGAGCCGCGCATGAGCGCTGACGAAGCGTCTCATCGCCGTTCCCGTTGGCAGCAAGCGCTCAATCGAGCGCGTGAATGGGAGGAGCGCGAAGCATGACCGCTCCCGTGTTGCTCGATCGCCAGAAATTCCTGCAACGCATCGCTGAGCGGCGAGGACCCTGGGATCTCGCTGTCGTCGGTGGTGGCGCAACTGGCGTTGGCATCGCAGTCGATGCAGCGACCCGTGGCTACAGCGTGGTCCTGCTCGAACAACACGACTTCGGCAAAGGGACCTCGAGTCGCTCGACCAAGCTCGTGCACGGGGGCGTGCGCTACCTGCAACAGGGCAACATCTCACTGGTGATGGAGGCGCTCAAAGAGCGCGGCATGCTCCTGCAAAACGCGCCGCACATCGTGCACGATCAGCAATTCATCGTTCCGAACTACGAGTGGTGGGAAGCGCCCTTTTACGGCATCGGCATGAAGGTCTACGACATGCTCGCCGGCAAATATGGCTTCGGCCCGTCCCAGATCCTCTCGCGCGAAGAGGTGTTGCAGCGCATCCCAACGCTCTCACAAGACGGCTTGCGTGGCGGCGTGAAGTATCACGACGGACAGTTCGACGACGCACGCCTGCTCATCGATCTCGTTACTACCGCCGCGGAGCACGGCGCGACGTTGCTCAACTACACGCGCGTCACTGGCTTGTCGAAAGATGCGGACGGTCTGATCAACGGCCTCACGTGCCGAGACCAAGAAAGTGGAACGACGTACCGAGTTGCCGCGCGTTGTGTGATCAACGCTACCGGCCCGTTCAGTGACGGCCTGCGCCAGTTGGATGATCCCACCGTCAAACCGATGATCTCACCGAGTCAGGGGGTGCACTTGGTGCTGCCGCGCCATTTCCTGCCTGGGGACACCGCGATCATGGTGCCGCACACGCGCGACGGACGCGTGATGTTTGCAGTGCCATGGCTCGGACGTGTGGTGGTCGGCACGACCGACACCGCGATTCCGGACGCTCCACTCGAACCCACTCCCAAGACTGAAGAAGTCGATTTCATTCTCGAAACTGCCAGCGGCTACCTCGCGCAACCGCCGACGCGCAAAGACATTTTGAGCGTCTTTACCGGTATTCGGCCATTGGTGAAAGCCAGCGACGTCGATAGCACCTCCGCGCTCTCTCGCGATCACACGATCGCGATCTCTTCGTCCGGCATGTTGACGATCGCCGGTGGCAAGTGGACCACCTACCGTCACATGGCGGAGGATGCCGTCGACCACGCAATCGTCCTCGCGAACCTCAAGGAACGTCCCTGCGCGACCCGCACGTTGCGTATTCGCAAGCCGGAACAAGACAGCCCAACGGCCGCCTGGTTCGCGCGCTACGAAATGGCGCGCACGATCGAAGACGTGCTGGCCCGCCGCACTCGCCTGCTCTTTCTCGACGCGCAAGCGACGCTCGCCGTTGCTTCAGACGTCGCGCAGGAGCTAGCAAAGGAGCTTGGACGCGACGACGCTTGGCAGCTAGCCCAGCTCGCCGATTACGCGAAAGTTGCCCAACACTTCTTGCCTCCCGAGGTAACGAATGTCGCCATTCTTCGCTGAATTTCTCGGAACAGCGCTGCTCGTGCTGTTCGGCAACGGCGTCGTTGCCAACGTGGTGCTCGCCCGCACCAAAGGAAACAACGCTGGCTGGGTAGTGATCACTGCTGGTTGGGGCGTCGCTGTGTTCGTCGCTGCGTTCTGTTCGGCTCCGTTCAGTGGCGCTCATTTGAACCCAGCGGTGACGCTGGCGATGGCCATCGCCGGCAAGCTCCCGATTGCGCAAGTCGTCCCGTATGTCGTCGCGCAGATGCTGGGCGCGATCATCGGCGCGGTGCTCGTGTATCTCTTCTACTTCGGCCACTTCAGAGCGAGTGAAGACGCTGACGGGAAGCTTTCATGCTTTTGCACTGCGCCGGCGCTGCGCCAAATTCCGCAGGCATTCTTCTGTGAAGTCGTGGGCACCTTTTGTCTGATTTTGCCGATCTTCTTGATTCGGAACGTGAAGATCAGTTGGCCTGCGGGGACCGCGGGCACCGAGCAAGCACACGCCGCCGTCGGAATGGGCAGCCTCGGTTTGATCCCGGTCGGCCTGCTCGTGTTCGGCATCGGCTTGTCACTCGGAGGGACAACCGGCTACGCGATCAACCCCGCACGCGATCTCGGTCCGCGTATCGCGCACGCGTTCTTGCCGATCGCGGGCAAGCGCGACAGCGACTGGAGCTACGCATGGGTGCCAGTAGTGGGGCCGCTGGTCGGCGCCGCATTGGCGGCGGCCGTCCAGACGCTGTTCGCGGCTTAGCGCGCTTTTAGGTCAATTCTCAGGCAGAAGTGCATTGGGCGCTGCAGGTCGAGGTCCCCGGTGGCTCGCACGTTTCGCCGGCCTCCGTGTTGACGTAACCGTCGCCGCATTCGGCGGGCGTGCAGTCTGCGTCACACTTGGCCGAATCACCGCCGTCGTCACACTGTTCGCCACGAGTCGCGTTGACCGTTACGTCGCCGCAGCGCGCGGTAGTGCAATCGGTGTCGCACGTGGCTGATTCGCCGCCGTCATCGCACTGCTCCTTGTCGTGCTTGTTGACCTTCTTGTCACCGCAGTAGGAGCTCGTGCAGTCTGCATTACAGCGCGCGGTTTCAGCGCCGTCGTCGCAGTCTTCACCTAGATCCGAGCCTTCAGTCTTCTTCCAGACCAGCTTGTCGCCGCAAACATTCTTCACACAGGTCGCGGTGCAAGCGTCGTTGTTGCTGGTGTTGCCGTCGTCACACGCTTCTTGCGCCTTTGCGTTGGTCACCCCGTCGCCGCAGCGCGACGTGGTGCAATTGGCGTTGCAAGTGGCGGACTCGCCGGAGTCGTCGCATTCCTCGGGTTTCGCGCCGTGGCTGTTCACCAGACCATCGCCGCAGGTGGCGACCTGACACTGGCTGGTGCAGTCGTCGTCGTTACGGGTGTTTCCATCGTCGCATGCTTCTCCCGCGTCGCGCCGGCCATCACCGCAAACGGCCGCGCCCTGCGAGCCGGCTTCGCCCCCCAAGCCCTGGTCGATTCCGCCAGACCCTGAGTCTCCGACGAGGCCACCGCCGCCCGAATGGCTGTGTGCGCCCCCGTGTCCCGATGTCGCAGCCCCGCTCGCACCTGTGCCCGTGCCGCCGACCCCAGAGGAGCTACCCGACAGACCACCTTGAGCTGTGCTCGTATCGTCCCCTGAGTTGTTGCCACAGCGAACCAAGGCGATCAGCACCGCGCTCAGCACGCAGGCCCGACCGAGTCCATGTGCCAGGCTTGCGCGCTGCTTCGAGTGGGGGCTCGAAGCGGGTGGAGGAGTGAGAAATGAGGACATGGATCTAGTCTAGGTTACTCGGGTCTGATTTAGGGCTTCTTATGGCATGTGACGTCGCAAGTTGTCGACGCCACGATCGGCTGTCCCGGATTGAAATAGCCGGGATCGCATTCTTCGCCGGCTAGCGTATTGGTGTAGCCATCACCACAGCGCGCGGTCGTGCAGTCCTTGTCGCACTCGGTGCTATCGGCCGCCGCGACCTGTGAATCGGCGGTCGTCCCGGAGTTGTTGTCGCAGAACTCGCCCTGAACCGTCGAGCCGTTGCCGAGTAGCTTGATCGTGAACTTGGGGTTGACGTAACCGTCACCGCACTTCGCCGTGTGGCAATTGGCGTTGCAATCAGGCGCGTCGCCGCCCTTGTCACAATCTTCACCCGGCTCTACTCGCTTGTTGCCGCAGCTCACGAGCTGACAGCCGACGCAGTTTGCGGTGTTGCCACCCTCGTCGCACTGCTCGCCGGCAGTCACGTTGATGATCTTGTCGCCGCACTGGTACTTGGTGCAATTCGCGTTGCAGGTCAGGGTCTCTTTGCCGTCGTCGCAAATTTCGCCCGCGGCAGCGTTGATGATCTTGTCGCCGCAACGCGCGAACGAACAATTGGCGTTGCAGCCGGCAGTTTCTCCGCCACCGTCACACGCTTCACCAGCCGCCGCGTTGACTAGGCCGTCACCACACTTGGTCTTCGTGCAGTTGCCGTTACACAGCAAGGTCTCCTTGCCGTCGTCGCAGGCCTCGCTGGCGGTGGCATTCACGATCTTGTCGCCGCAACGAGCAAACGTACAATCCCCGTTGCAGCGCGCGCTTTCGCCGCGATCGTCGCACTGCTCACTGTGCGCGCTGTTGATGATGCCATCGCCGCAGACGGCGAGCGTGCAGTTGGCGTTACAAGCGTTGGTTTCGACTCCGTCGTCGCACTTTTCTTGTGCGGCAGCGTTGATCACGTGGTCACCGCAGCGCGCGAACGTACAGTCCTTGTTGCAATTCGCTGTCTCGCCAGCGTCGTCGCACTTTTCCTTGGCCTTGGCGTTGATGATGCCGTCACCGCAGCGCGCGGTGCTGCAATCTGCGTTGCAGCCCGCTGATTCTCCGTGGTCGTCGCAGGCTTCACCCAGGGTATGATTGGTGATGCCGTCCCCGCACCGGGCGACGGTGCAGTTGGCGTTGCACGCCGCGGTCTCCTTACCGTCGTCACACTGCTCCAGTGCGGTGGCGTTGACGATGCTGTCTCCGCAGCTGGAGACGGTGCACTTGGCGGTGCACTTCAGCGACTCGCCGCCGTCATCACAGGGCTCACCGCGGGTCTTGTTGATCACGTTGTCGCCGCAACGAGCGATGGTGCAGTCGGCGTTGCACTTGGCCGTCTCGCCTTTGTCGTCGCACTGTTCGCCGGCCGAAGCGTTGACGACGCCATCGCCACACTTGGAAAGTGTGCAGTTGGAGTTGCAGTGTGCGGTCTCCTTGCCGTCGTCGCACTGCTCGACGCGTACTCCGTGCAGGTTGACGATCGTGTCACCGCAGAAGTTCAGCTTGCACGATGAGCTGGGCGAGGAGCTGATGCAGTCGTCGTTGTCGTCGTCGTTCCCGTCGTCGCATTCCTCGCCGGGGTCCGTAATGTGATTGTGGCACTGCTCGCCGGAAGAGCAGTCCTTGTTGCAGCCGTCACCGTCGACGTTGTTCCCGTCGTCGCAAACCTCGAGCAACTCTTTGATGTTGTTGCCGCACTTTTCGAACTTACAGGTCTTGCCGCAGCCGTCACCGACATCGAGGTTGCCGTCATCGCACTCCTCGCCGTCTTCCTTGTTCTTGAAGCCGTCTCCGCAGTGAGACTCCGTACAATCCGAATCGCATTTCGAGGTGTCGACGCCGCTGGTGTCACATTCCTCGCCCGCGAGATCGTTGGTGATGCCGTCTCCACAGCTAGCAACGCTGCAGTCCGAGTTGCAGAACTTGGACTCGGCGCTGCCGTTGGCTGACTTTGGATCGCCGTCATCACACTTTTCGTTGGCCAAGTCGTTGACGATCCCGTCGCCGCAACGGGACTGGGTGCAGTTGGCGTTACAGCGACTGGACTTGGCGCTCGCGCCTACCTTACCAACCTCCGCATCGTCGCAGTCTTCGTTAGGATCGATCAGGCCATTGCCGCAACGTTCGTCAGAGGTGCAATCGCTGTTGCAGCCGTCACCATTCTTGGTGTTGCCGTCGTCGCACACCTCGCGTGCGGTCCGATTGACGACACGATCGCCGCAGCGGGCCAGCGTGCAGTCGTCATTGCAGTCCTTCGACTCGCCCCGCTTGTCACACTCTTCGCCCGCAGTCGAATTGGCGATGCCGTCGCCGCAGCGTGAGAGGGTGCAATTGGCGTTGCACGTCGCCGACTCGGCAGTGCTCTTGCCTATGGGGGGGCTACCGTCGTCACATTCTTCGGGCACGCGGGCGTTGCGATCCAGAATGCCGTTGCCGCAGCTTTCCAGTGAAAAGCAATCGGCACTGCAGCCGTCGCCGTCCCTGTTGTTGTTGTCGTCGCAAATCTCCGAAGGATCGACGACGCCGTTGCCGCAGGTTTCCTTCGATTGACAGGTGGCGCTACAGCCGTCGCCGTCTTTGATGTTGCCGTCATCGCAAACCTCGCCGGGATCAACGACGCCGTTGCCGCAACTGTCACCGATGCAAACATCCCCCAACGCGGAGCAATGCTTGCCGACGGGGCAAACCAAGCCAGTCGAACAAAATTCCGACTCGGAGCGGACGCAACTCATCAAGACGAGTCCGACCACGCCCAACAGCCACAGCCCCCTGGCGACTCGAAACATCTCTTCTTTTCCGCTTCTGGTCGTCGACCGTAAGAAAAGCGCGTTTAGCGCGAAGGTACTATTGATAGCTCAGCCCAATATCGCGCTCAACATCCGCACCGCGTGCCTCCAAAAAGTTGCCCAGTGCGAGCATTCCCTACACGACTGCCTTTGCCCGACGGCTTCCGACGGCTTCCGACGGAGACGGTCTCAGAGCTACGCGACGGCATCGGGCGGCCGCGCCCGCTAACCCAACCCAGATCTCACGCGAGGTTTGAAAGCGACCGCTCCAAACTCGTGATGTTCCGGATCGTGCCTGACCACATTCCGAGGTGGCCACACGAAGTCGCGTCGTACGTGCCCTCGACGACCGCGTATGCTTCGTTCACCTGGGCGTAGGGGGTATCGTACGTTTCGAGCCAAATTCCGCGCTTGAAGCCGCCTTTCCGACAATCAGCCTCGGAGTCGAAGATGCCCCAGACCTCCATTTGACTGACCACGTAGCCAAGGATCTGGACGCGCTTTCCGGCGAATTCTCCAGAGTTCGCGATGAGCGAGAGAACGGAAGTTTGAACGATGTCAGTCATTGGTCGTGTCCTGCGGTAGTGTCTTGGCGCTGAACGCGGCGTGTTGGACGTGTCCGAGGGTAGCAAAGCAAACGATACTCCCGGAGCTAGCATCGGCAGGAACGAGCAGCGGGCAGTCATCGAATGCGGAGAGGAGTTCTCGCCAGCATCGAGGGAACACTTGCCAGCGGAACCTAGACGCGGTTGTTGTCTTGGGCCTTGATGACACCATCCAGCGCAGGAAGGTGTCGACGGACTACGACGAAGTCGTCTCGATGCGGGCTTGTTGCAACGAGACCCATTCTGCTAGGCATTGTGCGCACACTGGTGCGAGTCGGCAGGAGATTTCCCAGGAGCTTTCTTCTGAAATTCCTGTCAGCGAATCAGCAGAGAGCAGCCCTTCACTGACAATCTCCGCCACGAAGGCCTGGTCGACCTTGTTCCGCGAGGTGCCGAATCCCTCGTTGATGGTGATGGTCAACACGTCCAGATCCGTGCCAGCGTTGACCGCGGAGGCAACATTGGGCGAGACGAACGACGCCACGACTTCACCGTGCTTGTCGCAGAGGAACATTGCCATTTAGAATCCCAAACCCTTGAGGTGTTTGAATTGCCCGAGCGGGCTGTTCGGGACGTCCTCGCCTCCCTCTCTCAGCACGTTCGAAACGTGATCCACACAACTATTGCTGCGCTTGTCATAGGGGCCTAGCTCCTGCCCGAGCATGGACTTCTGATAGTCCATTGCGCCCTTCGCGTCGGAAAGCGGAACTCTTACGACCTTGTCTGGCTTACGCGTTGGGTCAGTCGTGATCGTTGTCGTGCTGTGATCCCTGGACGTGATGACTTGATGTGTGTGAAGGCTCTCGTCCCCATGAACGACCTTGACGCTGTAGTGCCCGAACGGGTTCGACTCATCGCCCGGGTAGTGAGATATCTCGGCATATCCTGCTGCGTGCGGATCGCCGCTGAGACCGAGTGGGTCGATCGTGTCCGTCGGTGGTCCGTCGAATCCGACTAGGTTGTTGCCACCTGCGAGGCCGATTGGGTCAGGGTTGAGCCATCGACCTGTTTCGGGGTCGAAACACCTCATTCGGGTCCACCCGAGCCCCGCGTCCTCGTCCGCGACCTGACCCAGCAATCGGAATGGACTCTCGATCGCGGTTGCGGTTCCTCGCGCTCCCGCCGTCGCTGATGTGCTATCCCCGTAGCGCGCCTTAGCTGCCAGGTCTGCGTCCACCGCGATGACGCGCCCATACGCCGAATGAGCTGCCGTCCACACGACAAGCCCGTCGCTACTCACCAGCTCCTTGGGCATACCCAAGTGGTCATTGACGCACAAGAACGTCTCACCGCCCTGCTGCTGCAAAATTGGCTCGAAAGCGCCAGGCTCATGCACGAACGCACGCGGCCCGCGCTGATCGTCGAGCTCCGCGGCGAGCACTTCGCCGTCCCAAACGAAGTTGTTGTTGCTGAGTGCGCCATCCGCCGCGCGGCGGATCTTGTGCACGCGACGACCAAAGGCGTCGTACGAGTAATTGAGCTGCACGCCGTCGGGCCGCAAAATGCGGCGTAACCGATCCCGTCCATCCCAGTCGTACAGCGTGGTCTGCTGCTTGCCGTCTTTGTCGAGGGCGATCTTCGCTGTGCGGCGCCCGCGCGCGTCGTAGCGGTACTCCGTCGTGCCTCGGCGTAGCAGCACGTTGCCGGGACCGACTTGCGCCTTTTCCTGAGTTGGCGCGGAACGCGCCACGCCCGAGCCGTCTGCGCCGAGCTGGGTTACCCAGCCGACAATCGAGTCGGCTGGGTCGTGCTCGAACGTTTCTTGCAGCAGCTGCTGGCGTGATTCGACGAGACGGCCCGCGGAGTCGTAGCGATAGTTGGTTGCGCCCCAGCGCGCATCTTCGATGTTTTCGACGCGGCCTGTGCGATCGTAACGGTACCCGCGCCGTGATGCGACGCGCTGAGCGCCAATGCCTGCGCCCGGATCGGGGACGAGCACGCGGCGTTCGAGCAAGCGATCGAGGGAGTCGTACCGCTGTTCTACGCGTACGGCGCGATTGGCATTACGGCTAATTTCTCGGCCCACTGCGTCGCGTTCGAGCTGTAGATGGAAACCGTCGTGAACTACCGCGGACAGCGCACCGGCGCTGTCGTATTGGTATTGTGTCTTTGCGCCGTTGGGCAGGACACGCTCGGTGACCAGACCTTCGATGCTGCGCTGATAGGTGACGCGCCGACCTTGCTGGAATTCAGCGACGACTCGACCGCGCTCGTCGCGTTCGAATGCGGTCTCGACGTTCTCGTTCCAGCCGCTAGTGCGTGTCTTCATCAGGCGACCGAAAAGGTCGCGTTCGAATTCGACTTGCAGATCCGCAGTCTGCTCCGCAATCAAGTCGCCGCGAGCGCTGTATTCGAAGCTCCTGAACGTGGCGTCTGGGTAATCGATGCGCGCAATCTTGCCGCCCGAGGCATAGCTGTACTTGAGCTCGCGGCCGTCGAACGTATGCTCCGTTACCACCCGGCCAGCCGCGTCGCGTTCGTAACTGTGCTCCTCCCCGAGCGGGTTCTTGAGGACGAGTAGCTTTTCTTGCGGATTGTGAGTCAGCTGGTAGGCACGCCCGTCCGGCAATTCGACGCGCGCAAGCGCCGCAAGGCCGGAGTAAGTCAGGCGTGTCGTTTGCCCGAGACCATTCGTGAAGGCCGACAAACGTCCTGCTGAGTCGTGCTCGAAGCGGCGCGTCGTACCATCAGGCAGCTCGAGCCCAATGCGGCGCCCGTTGGCGTCATAGCGCACGCGCGTGGTGTGCTTGAGCGCATCGGTTCGCGATGTTGGACGGCCTACGGCGTCGTAACTGTAGTCAGTGCGAGCGCCGCGCGCGTCGGTTTCCGCGACGACGTTGTTCGATGGATCGTAGCTATATTCGGCGATCGTGCCGCGCGGGCCGGTGGCGCGCGTCAGGCGTCCGCGGTTGTCGTATTCGAATTGGTAGGTCTCGCCCGTTGGGTGTTGCACCCAAGAGAGCGCGCCCTGAGCGTCATAACGATAGTGCGTGATCTGTCCGTCAGCGCCGATATCTCGCATGACGAGATCGTTCTCGTATTCGAACCGGCGCTTGAGTCCGTGCGGGTCGACCGACTCAATCAGATTCCCACGCGCGTCATACGAATACCGATAGCCCTCACTGCTACCGTCGACCTTCGCCGTCAGTCGACCATAGTTGTCGTACGCGACTTCCTCGAGCAACGTCCCATCAGGCAAACTCTCGCGCTCGGCGAGGCCTTGGTCGTTCCAGCGATACACGCGCGGTTCGGCGCCGTGCACCGTGGTCGTGCCCGCGTTCACGTCATACTCGAGCCGCGTGTAAAACAGCCGATTCGGCCCGGTCGTCAGCCCGCAGCGGCCGAGTTCGTCATACTCGTAGATGAAGCGAACGCCGCCCTTGGTGGTCGTCGCGAGCATGCGGCCATAGTCGTCGTACTCGAAGGTTTCGCGGTTGCCCGCGCCGTCGCGTACGCCAATGAGAAAGCCATTGGGCGAGTACTCGTAGTGAGCCGCGTTGCCGCCTTCGACAGACACGCTGCTGATGCGATCGCCGATCCAATCGACACGAATCTGACGGCCCGCAGTGTCGATCACCGAGATCAGGTGTGTCTGTCGATATTGGAAGCGAACCTTGTTGCCCCACGCATCCTCGATGTGACGCAGCAACGCTTTCTTGGAGCCGGTATCGCTCGTGAAGACGCGTGTCTGTCGCGTGTCGAGTGAGTACACGTGGTACTCGCCCGCTTTGGGTTGGCTCAGTTGCAGTCGTTCGCGCGCATGGAACGTCTCGCCGCCGACGGGCACCGCGGCAAAGCAAATCGTGCGGCCTTCACCTTCGCGCAAGAGCAGCGTGCTGTTGCGATCAGCAATCGATTGTTCGAAGCCGTGCGCCCAGCCATTGCCGAGAGTTGCCGTCTTGTCTGCGTAGCGCGCAGAAGAGTAATAACGCTTGAAAACGACTGGAATCAGGCCTGGGATCTCGAGATCCACCGCTTGATCGACGACGTCACCGGTGACGACGTTGACGGGGTGTCCGTTCTGACACGTATGTTCGTCTTTCGCGCCCGAGCTGTCGCCGGCTTTGCCTGGATCGCGCTGGCCGGCGCTTGGTGGGGGAGGGCCGGACTTGCCGCTTTGCGACGTTGCGCTTCCGCTGCCTGAGCCGCCGCCACCCGAGCCGCTGCCTGCGCTGCCTCCGGCGCCGCCCGAGTTGCTCTGATTATCGCCGCCCTTGCCGGAGCCACCGGGACCTGCGCCGCCGCCACCGCCGCCACCGCCGCCACCGCCGCCACCGCCGCCACCGCCCATCGCGGGAGCGCCGACGGTGATGGCTTTGTTCATGAACCCGGGGCTACCGGTGATGCCGGCCATGCCGAGCTCGATCAGCACCGTGACCGCCCCCATGATCGGGAAGCAGGGACCGCCCGTGTTGAGACTCAGCACCTCTTTCAGCGTGCCCGGCTCATTGCCGTGACACGCCTTCATGCACGAGCCCACGGTCATGATCGGTGCGCCGCCGGCTTTGGTGCGCATCGGCGGGTCGGTGATGCCTTCGGCGACCGAACCCATGGTGGGGTAGGGAATGGGTAGGGGACTCGGCGCCGCCGGCGTGATGCACACGCTCACGGCCATGCCCGTTGCCTGGTGACCCGATTTCTCGGTCACCAAGTCCATCCCCGTCGCGGTCACTTTTCCCATCGGTTCGCCCTAGTCTCTCAATCTACTACGCTCGAGGGCGACTTTTTTCGTCTGTCGCGGGCCAAAACGGAGGGCTTTGGGGGAAGCCAAAATCAAGGGGTTTGGGCCCTCAACCTCAAAAATGCCCGCTCCCCACCAGACCAAGCGTCCCCGGCCCCACCGAGGGAACCACCGATAGCCCAGCGGCGCGCTCACCGGGTTCGAGCCGGTAGCTGGTCTCACGGTTCATGATCAGGAGCACGATGCCACCGGCGAGTATGGCGCCGCCGGAGATGTACGAGACCGCGGCCACGGTCTTGAACGTCGTGCCCTGATCGTGGAGCTTGTTTTCTTCGTCGTTGGGCAGGCAGCCCGTCTTGCATTCGGGGCGGCTCGCGATGCTGTCGTCGAAGGCGTTGAACTTGGCGCGCGATTGTAGCGTGAACAGCGCGCCGACGCCGAGCAACGCCGCGCCGCTCGCCGTGAGCGCCACGGGGCCCCACATTGGCCAACGGCGGCGATGGCCGACCAAGTCATCCGGTCGGTACAACTTGAGATCGATGACCGTCAGCGCGCTACCCAGCGTTTGTGTGCGCTGAGTGGTCTCGTAACCTTCCTTCGAGGCCGTGACGGTGTGCTCCCCGCGGCGGACCAAACCTTTGTATTTGCCGGGCGCGCGAAACAGCATTTGTCCGTCCAAGCGCACCGTCGCGCCTGGCTCGCTGCACGTCACTTCGACATCCGCCAACTGGCCGTCGATCACCAAGAGCAGGTTCTTGGCGTGATCGAACTTGTCCAAGTCTAGCGGGGCGGCACCGTAGGCAAGCGCGCGCTTGAGGTGGTCGTGAGTTTCGATCGGTTGATCGAGCGTGAGCAACGCGAGCCCGAGGTTGTAGTGAATCCCCGGGTGATCCCAATGCGTCAGCGCCTCGCGATACTTGTTCGCGGCTTCGGCGAAGAATGACTCCTTGAGCAGCGAGTTGCCCGCGAGAAAGAGCGCGGTCGCGGCGCGTTGATGTTCGGCAGAGATGCCTTTGGCCCACGGTCGTTCCACGCCCTCTTGAGTCGAGGACAGGCTCGTCACTGGTTCGTCGGCGTGAGCCGGGCGAACGAAACCGAGCGCGGCTAGCATGCCGAGCGCGGCGAATCCACGGCGCGCTCGGCGCGCCCATTCCGACGTCATTTCAGCTCCTCCAGCACCGGGCTGCCCAATTGCTTGCTCAGCCGGTTCGCGCGGTCGCGCTCTTTCTTCAACAGGGCTTCGATATCTTTGGCCGCTTTTTGCGCGTGCTCTTTGGCGTCGCGCGCGTCGCGTTCGTTGCGCTCGGCGGCTTCACGCGCGCTGCGGGCGACCATGCTTTGTTCTTCGGCGTTGCGCAGCGCTGCGGTCAGCTCGACGTTCTTTTGCGCCAGTTCTTCGTTCGTCAGTGCGACTTTGGTGTTCGCCTGCGCTTCTTTCTTTTCGGCGGCGCTTCGTCCCGCTTCGGCAGCCTTGCGCTGCTTTTCCGCCTCTTGAACCTCCCGCAAGCGGCGCTGCGCTTCGAGCTCGGCGGCGTGCGCCTGTTGCGCGTTCTTCTCGGCAACCTGCTGAGCGCGGCTGATCACGATCAGCGCGATGGCTGCGGCCGTGAGCAACGCCAGCGTGAGCACGATCGAAGCGACCACACCCACGCGCTTGAGCTGCGCGCGACGTACGCGATGGGCGGCCACTGCGCGCGCGAACGCTTGCGCGGCCTCCGAGAGCTCACCGCGAAAGCGACGCTGAAAACGCGCCAATTCCTCGGCCATTTCGCCGCCCCAGAGCAACCCGCTGTCCTTGCCCTTGGTCTGCCACTGACGGGCCGCGGCGCGCAGCTGCTCGAGAAATACGCTGTCTTCGTGGCTCTCTTCGAGCCAGCGACGCAGCGTAGTCCACGACTCGATCAGCGACTCGTGCACGAGCTCGATCGTGGCATCACCGCTGCCACCGCCGGTCTGCACGATGAGCAAGCGCGATTCGACGAGACCGTCGAGCACTTGGCTCAGCTCCTCGGCGTTGCCGGCCATCTCGCGCAGCTCGGCGAGTTCGCGCACGGCACGCGTTCGTTCCGGCGTGACCAACTGCAGGAACACCATGCGGCAGAGCGCGCGCGCCGCGGGCGTCAGTTTGCCGACCACGGCATCGGCGTGGTTGGCGAGTGCGCCGGAGATACCGCCGAACGCGCGATAGCTATCAGCCGTGAGCAGCTTGTGCTCCGCGTCCCGGCGATCCCAGAGCTCCGAGGCGGTGAACTGCAGCAGCGGCAGCGCGCCGGGGCTAGCTTCGAGGTGATGGATCATTTCCTCGACCATGCCGCGCGTCTCGAAGCGATAGCCGCACATCTCCGCGGGATGAACCAGCGCTTCTCGCAAGCCCTCGGGACCCGGAGGGCCGAGGAAGAACAACCCACGCGAGATCTCGGCCATGAAGTGCGCGTCTTCACCAACGCGCCCGAGGAAGTCGGAGCGGATCGACAAGATCACGCGCACCGGGCTCGTGGCGTCGTCCGCGGCGCCCGCGAGTGCGGTGGTGAAAGCACGACGCTGCTCGGGGTTGGCGCACAACGTGTACAGCTCTTCGAACTGATCGACGAACAGCAGGAAGCGCTGGCCCGTGCGTCGCGAGATACTGCGCAGAATGCTACCAAGGTAGCCAGGCTCGAAGACCAAGCGCTGCGCGATCTCGCGCTGCGCAACCATGTCCTCTTCGACGTTCGCGGAGCTACCCATGTTGGCCGCGTTGCCCATCAGCGGCGCGAGCAAGCTCGCCAAGGCCAGCAATGGCGAGCGACCGGGGCGCGCCACCAACACTTGCCAGCTCTGTCCCGAGAGCCGCAACGCGGGCACCACACCCGCGCGCACGAACGACGATTTGCCGACACCCGACGGCCCGACGACTGCGGTCAGCGGTCCGTCTTGGATGCGCATGACCATGGCCGCGACTTCGCGACTCCGGCCGAAAAAGCAGCCCGCGTTCTCTTCTTGGAACGAGCGCAGCCCCGCGTACGGACCCTTGTCGAACTGAAAACCGGGCATGAAGCGCCCGGGTAAGAACGGCTCGAGCGCCTTGAGCAGCGCAATCGCATCCGAGAAGCGCTCGTCACGCACTTTGCGCAAACAGCGATCGATGACGTCCGCGAGTTCGGGCGCAATCTCCTTCGATTGCGCATTGTGCAAACTCGGCATCGGCTTTTCGATCGCCGGCACCCACTTGTCGAGTTCGCCGGCGACCGCTTGCAGTGGATGCACACCGGTCAACATCTGAAACAAGATGATGCCGGTGCTCCAGATGTCGGTGCGGTGATCGACGTGCCCGCCGAGGATCCACTGCTCCGGCGACATGTACGCCAGAGTGCCGACGATGCCCGTACGCGAATCATTGAACGCCATCGAGGTCGGCGGCGCTTCCGAGTCCGGTTGAACATCAGCGGACCAAGCGTCTTCGCGCAGCACTTTGGCGATGCCGAAGTCGAGCACTTTGACCGTGCCCGAATCGGTGATGAAGATGTTTTCCGGCTTCAGATCGCGATGCACGATCTTTTGCTCATGGGCGAACGCCAGCGCCCGAACCACGCTGACCATCACCTCTACCGCGCGCGTCGGCTGCATCGGGCCGGATTTCTCGAGCGCCGCGGCCAAAGTCTGGCCCTGCAGGTACTCGAGCACCATGAAGGGGCTGCCCTCGTGCTCGCCAATTTCGTGAATGACGACGATGTTTTCGTGATTGCAATTGGCCGTCGCGCGCGCCTCGACGATGAACCGTCGAGTCAGCTCTGGCGACGCCGTTTGCAGCAACTTGAGCGCGACGCGACGACCGAGCCACGTATCGCGCGCCAAGTACACGACACCCATGCCGCCGCGGCCGAGCTCGCGAATGATTTCGTATTGGCCGATGCGCGCGGCTGGCGCCGCACCTGGCACGAGCGGCGCGTCCCAATTCGGAGCGGGTGTCATCCCGTCCGGAACCATCGTCCGCTTACCGATCGAAGGGGGCGGGTTGGGCGGATTGAGTGAAGGACTGAATGCCGGCGTCACCGCGCCGGAAAACACAGCCGTGCCTCCCGCCGCCGGTCCACGCGCAATGATATCCGAACGCCCGCGATCCCACTCGGAGTCCTGCGGGGTCTCGCTGCTCTGCGGTGCTTTCATCTGCCGATCGCCCACTCTCCGCGCCAAGGCGGCGGAGGACATAATCCCTTTATTTCAAGGCTATCCAAGCCCCGACGGGAGCGCAAGAGAGTCCTCTATCGGGAGCTCCGCTCCGACTGGGAGCTCGGCTCCGACCGGGAGCTCGCTCCGACCGGGAGCTCGGTTCCGACAGAACCAACTTTCGGAGTGCAGCCGTGTCGGCAATCGCCGCCTACACTTACCGACTTATATTTTGGGGGCGCTCCTAATCCAGCAACGCACCTTGCAGCGCGTCGGATTCGCCGCGCATTTCGGCTGGTTTCTCAGTGCGGGCCGAGGCCAAGCCAAGGGCCGCTCGGCAGCGGCTGGGCCGGTCACGTGAACGCCCTCGCAGATCGTTCGTTTCGACGCTGCTATAAGCGAGCCATGTTCGGTCGTTGGCTCAAGGCGTTGACGGGTTCGGAAGATCTTTCGGCTCGTGGAGCGCTCCGCGCGAGCATCGAGCGCGAGCTGCCGAGTGCGGATCCGGAAACGATCACGGTCGTGACCAGCATTGCCGGCCTGCTCGGCACCGTGGCCTACGCCGATCGCGATTATTCGCCCGCTGAAGAGGCGCGCGTGCGAGCAGAGCTACTGCGCGTGCAGGGCATGACCCAGAGCGGGGTCGACGCGATCTGCAAGACCCTGCGCGAACACATCGTTGAGCTCTCAGCGGTCGAGACTCCGCGCTTCACCCGTGCTCTGCTCGAGCTGGCGGACGACGACTTGCGCCGCGAGCTCCTCGGCACTCTGGTGGAGTTGGCCGCGGCAGACGAGTCGATCACGCTTGCTGAAACCAACGTGCTGCGCCAGCTCACGACCTCCTTGGGCTTGAGCCAGCAAGACTACCTCGCGGCGCAAGAGCGACACCGACAGCACCTGAGCATCCTGAAAGCCTAATCCTGCAGGCTCCGCGGGCTGCGGAAACATACGCCGCGTTGCCTTGCAGTTCCGGCGCGCGCCGCCTATCGTCCCCTCGGTGGGCGACGTAGAAGCCACCAAAATCCCCGTCCGACGCATGACCCAAGCGAGCGACTTCACCGTGCTCGATTGCGCAACCGTCCTGCACTTCGTCGTGGTCAGCGGCAGCGATCCCGCCCGCGCCGTCAGCGCCGAATTCGAGACCTACCTACTCGATCGCTCCGAAAAATTGGCCGATTTCAGCGACAGTGAGCGTGAATTGAGCGACGAAAGCGCGTTCGAATTCGTTCGCCGCCTCGAACTGCTCGGCTGCGTCGTATGCGCCGGCGTCGATCAAGCGGACCTCCGCTTCGACGACGATCCGAGCAAAACGCGCAGCTGGCACATCGGCTGCATCGCCGTCTCGACCCAGGCCGACGAAGCCGAGTTCGTGAACGTCTAGGTTTCAGCGGGCCGCCCCGCGCCGCTCTTCGCCGCGGGGCACCCGCACTCATTCACTCATCAACGCGCGATGCACATCGCGTCGATGCAGTCGGCTCCCGCGTTGCACGAGCTCGCGAGCTCGCACTGTGGAGCCGCCTCGCCCGGCGTGACACAGAAGCCAGCCTGACAGACGGTGGCTTTGGTGCACGTACAACAATCTGCGCTGGTTTGACATTCGCTGCGGCAAACGGCGTTGATGCAGACCTTGCCTCCGCCGCAGTCTGTATTGGCTGAGCAGCCCGGTTTCGGACCGTGATCTGCCTGACAGGTTCCGTTTAGACAGATGTCGTGGACTGAGCATTGAGCGTTCGCGCTACAACCGCGTAGGCAAGTGCCGTTGAGGCAGACCGAGCCGCTCACTGGGCAGTCGGCGTTGTACACGCATTGGCCGCCTGAGGTTGCGCGCGGGCGGCAGAAGCCGGCGGCGCATTCGTCACCGGTGCCGCAGTCAAGGGTAGCGGAGCACGCGGGCTGACAGGAACCGTCGAAACAGCGGCCCGTCGCGCCGCACTCGCTGTTGAATTGACACTTGGTCGTCGCGATCGGCTTGCAGGACCCGGAAACGCAACAGTCGCCGACGGCGCACTCCGCGTTGCTCATGCACGCATTCGCACCGCCCGATCCACCGCCCGGGTGTCCGCCAGAGCCGGCGCCCGCGCGCGCCAGACTGCCGCCGACCGCAGACGACGCACCGCTGATGCCGGGCGAAATGGCCCCGCCCGTCGAATTCGAGCCACCGCTCGAAGTCGCGCCACCCTCCATTTCTTGTGGGATATCTGCTGCGCCGCCTGACTCTTCCGCGCCCGCAGAGCCCGCACAGCTCGAGGATCCGCCCTTCGCCGAGGGGCCGCCTGCGCTGCCTTTGCTGCCTCCAGCGGTGCCGTGCTGGTTGCTGCTCGTGCCGCCGTGCGCTTGATTGGAGTTGTCGTTCCACAGGCACTCGCCGTCATACGAGCAGAAGCTGCCGTAGGGACAGTCGGAGTCGTAATAACACTCAGGCCCGTAACCCGAACCATGCCAGCGGTGCCGCCCGTCCTGCATGTCCATGCACGCAGAAAGCATGACAGATATCGACAACCCCAGCCCGAGCGCCGCGTAACGAGGCATGACCCGTCTCCCTTGCTAAGAACGAGCGACGCTACGAGCGCCGATCGCTGATGTGCGGCGAGTATAACGCGACGACCGCGTGCTTCAACGTCGATTGGCGTCACTGACACGACGAACATGTCGCAATCGTCATCCAACGCCGGACTCGGACGTTGGCGTGCAAATGTTGCGCGCAACCCCTTTTGCTTAGAACACGCGAAGATAGCGGCAACGCGAGGTTGGGGGCCCCCACGGATAACAGTGTTGTACCTGCCATTGACGTCCTGTCGCTCAGAGGAGAAAGAGTGCGTGTCGCGAAATGCGCTGGCCTCGTGGCCCGCGTCGAAACGCGCGTCGCGAGTCAGCGCGCGTACGACCGCGACTCTTTTTTTGCAGGAACGGACGGCTGAACATTCGCGGGGCAATTTTCGTCACGTAGAGATTTTCCTCGGGGCTCGTGCAGCCGGGTCGAATGCGGGGTCGTGTCCCACGCTGGGATTTGTGCGGATTTGTTGCGGCGTGTGGCGCTCATTCTCGCTGGCATGAACCCTGCTTTGCGGCTGCCCACGCGACCATTGTTGCAAAGCGTGTCCACGAGTTCCGTCTGCCATCAGCGAAGTCATGTCCTCTCCAAAGACTCATTCTCTCTTCGTCAGCGTTGCCTGTCTTTCGTTCGCCGTCTTTGGCTGTGGGAACGCCTCGCGCGCGGAGGTGGGGCCGACTCACGCCAAGAACACTGATAACTCCGTGGAGTTACACGGCGCGAGCGCGTCGTACATTCGCGTCGAGCCGGCAGCCGCGGCAGAGCGAAACTCGGAGCGCTCGCTCGTTGCGCGCGTTGCCTTCGACGATCGAAAGCTGGCCGTGTTGGGTCCACCCGTGCAAGGCCGAGTGGCGAGTGTCGAGGTCGTCGCGGGCGATCGCGTGGCCAAGGGAGCGCTGCTCCTGACGCTTCGCGCCCCGGATATCGCGGCGGCCAGCGCGCAGCTCACCGAAGCCAAAACCACGCGCTTGCTCGCCGAGCGCAACGCGGAGCGCGCGAAGTTGTTGCTCGATCACGGCGCGGGCAGTCAAGCCGAGTCTCAGCAAGCCGATTCGGCCCTGGCGCAAGCCCGCGCCGAGGAAAGACGGGCGGGCGACGTGCTGAATGCCTTCGGTGGTTCGCACGGTTCCAACGAGTATCAATTGCGCTCGCCGATCGCCGGTGTCGTGGTCGAGCGGAATGTAGCGGTCGGTAGCGAGGTTCATGTCGACCAGGACAAGCCGCTCTTGACCGTCGCCGATCTCTCCACGCTCTGGGTGAACGCCGACGTTTACGAGCAAGACCTGGCGCGCATTCACGTCGGCGACGAAGCGCGTGTTCACGTGCCAGCCTTCGCACACCAAGAACCAGTAGGCCGCATCACTTACGTTGGCAACACCATCGATCCGGTCACGCGCGTGGCCATCGCTCGCATCGAGATCCAAAACCCGGACTCGAGTTTGCGTCCGGGCATGTTCGCCACCGTGCAGGTGAAGGGCCTGTCTGACGGCGTGGTGGACGTGCCAATCGCTGCGCTGCTCGCTCGACGCGATCAATTCTTCGTCTTCACCAAGAATCCGAACGGCACCTTCGCGCAGCGCGAAGTGAAGCCAGGCGAGCAGCACGGCCAGCACGTTCAAATCCTTTCTGGCCTCGTTCCGGGCGATCCTGTCGTCACCGAAGGCGCCATCTTGCTCGACGCCGAGGCCAACGAAGCGCTTTAGTTTCAATCGTCTGAATATACTGCTCAATCGAGGTTCGAAAGTCGCGAGCTGCCGGCAGAGCTGCGCCCGCGTCGTCGAGAAGTAGCCATGATTCATCGTATCGTCGAGTTCGCGCTCAAACAGCGACTCGTCATTTTGGTCGCCGCCCTCGTGCTGATTGGGCTCGGGGTCAATGCGCTGACCAACCTGCCCATCGAGGCCTATCCGGACGTCGCAGACTCTTGGGTCCAGATCATCACGCAATGGCCGGGTCACGCCGGTGAAGAGGTCGAACGCCAGATCACGGTCCCGACCGAGCGCGTGATGAACGGGGTCCCGAAGCAGAGCGCCATTCGTTCGACCTCGATCGCAGGGCTCTCGGTGGTCACCTTGATTTTCGAAGACGGCACTGACAGCTACTTTGCTCGCCAACAAGTCTTGGAGCGGCTCGGGCAGATCGATCTTCCCGACGGAGCGAACGCAGCGCTCGGCCCCTTGGCGAGTCCGGTGGGCGAAATTCTGCGCTACCGATTGCTGAACTGCGCGCAAACTCGCGCGCCGGAGTGTCACGCCGAAGACTTCGCAGTTCCACCGCGATCACTCAACGACGTCAAAGATTTGCAAGAATTCGTGGTCGAACGCGAGCTCTTGGCCACGCCCGGTGTGGCCGACGTGACGAGCTTTGGCGGCACCGTCAAGCAGTACCAAGTCTTGGTCGATCCCTCCAAGCTGGCTGCCCGCGGGATCACGCTCTCCGACGTGGAAAGTGCACTATCCAAAGCCAACGGCAATGCCGGTGGCGGCGTGATCGCGTTCGGTCCCGAGTCGTTGAACGTGCGCGGTATCGGCTTGCTGCGCCCTGAGCAAATCGAATCCGTGCCGATCGCCGTGCACGACGGCACCGCCGTGCGCGTGCGGGACGTCGCATCGGTGCAGATCGGCTATCAGCCGCGCCTCGGGCGAGTTTCGGTGAATTCGGACACGGACGTCGTTGCTGCCACGATCTTGCTGCGCAAAGGCGAGCAAGCGCAGACCGTACTCGAACGCGTGCACGCGCGCATCGAGGACTTGAATCAGCGCATCTTGCCGCGTGGGGTGAAGCTGAGCCCGTACCACGATCGGACGGACTTGATGCACCTCACCACACACACCGTACGCGAAAATCTGCTCGTGGGCGTCGGTTTGGTGACGCTGATTCTGTTTGCGTTCTTGGGGAACGCGCGCGCGGCGCTGGTCGTCGCGGTGACCATCCCGCTCTCGCTGTTGATCGCCTTCATTTTTATGGATTTCGGGAAGATCCCGGCGAATCTGCTGTCGATCGGCGCGGTCGACTTCGGGATGATCGTGGATGGCTCGATCGTCATGGTCGAGAACATCTTTCGCATCGTATCGCTCAAGCAAGAGCGGGGTGAGTCGTTCGAACTGAGGGCAGTGGTGCTGGGTGCGGCTCGCGAAGTAGCGCGCCCGATCGTGTTCGCGATCGGTATCATCATCACGGCGTATCTTCCCATCTTCACGCTCGAGCGCGTGGAGGGAAAGCTGTTCCGTCCGATGGCGTGGACCGTGGGATTTGCGCTGCTCGGGGCGTTGATCTTGGCGATCACGATCGTGCCGGTGCTGACCACGTTCTTGTTCAAGAAGCGGCTCAAGGAGTTTCACAATCCGCTGCTCGAACTCGCGCGCAAGGCGTATCTGCCCACGCTTTCGTACGTGCTGCGCCGTTCGAAGTGGGCGTACGTTGCCGCGGGAGTGATTCTGGTAGCCGACCTGTTGATGATGCGCGCCATCGGCTCCGAGTTCCTGCCGCACCTGGACGAGGGCGCGATTTGGATGCGCGCGTCGATGCCGTCGAACATCTCGCTTGCCGAAGCGGAAACGCTGGTCGACGGCGTGCACACCCCCGAGCGCAATGTCACCGGTATTCGCGAGATTTTGCGCAATTTCCCCGAGATCAAGACTGTCACCGCGCAGATCGGCCGGCCCGATGACGGCACGGATCCGAGTGGCTTTTACAACGCCGAATTCCTGATGGTGCTCAATGATCGAGCGACGTGGCGGCCCGAGTTCCACAAGAGCAAGGACAGCTTGATCGACGCAATCAGCGGCAAGGTCGGCGTCATTCCCGGAGTGGTGCTCGGGTTCTCACAGCCGATCTCGGACAATGTCGAGGAAGCGCTGACCGGCGTCAAAGGGCAGCTCGCGGTCAAAATCGTGGGCGACGACCTGAACGCGCTCAATGATACGGCCGAACAGATTGCGCACAGCATCAAACAGGTGCCGGGTGTGGTGGATTTGGGGATTTTCCGGGAGCTCGGTCAGAGCAACTTGCACATCGAGATTCAGCGCGAACGAGCCGAGCGCTACGGTCTCAGTGTCGCCGACGTGGAGCGAACCATCGAGACTGGCATTGGCGGGCACGTGGAGACGCAAATCGTAGAAGGAGAGCGCCGGCACGATCTCGTCGTGCGCTACGCCTCGGTCGATCGCGACAGCGTGGACGCGGTGCGGAGCTTGCTGATTCCGACTGCCGACGGGCACACGGTGCCGCTCGGACAAGTGGCAAATATCAGCATCGTTGGCGGCGTTTCGCGCATCTTTCGCGAGGCGAACCGGCGATACATCGCGGTCAAGTTCGGCGTGCGTGATCGCGACCTCGGCTCCACGGTGGCAGACGCGCAAGCGCTCGTCGCCAAGAACGTGCACATCGCACCGGGCTATGAGGTGTCGTGGGGCGGCGAGTTCGAGAGCGCTCGTCGCGCCGGTCGACGGCTTTCGATTGTCATTCCGGCGACCGTGGTCTTGGTGTTCGTGCTCTTGTTCGCGATGTTCGGCCGCCCTCGGGAGGCACTGCTGATCCTCGGCAATGTGTTGCTCACGTCACCCGTGGGTGGACTCGCCGCGTTGCTAGTCACGGGTACCAACTTTTCGGTTAGCTCTGGGGTCGGGTTTTTGGCGCTATTCGGCGTGTCGGTTCAAACCGGCGTGATCCTCGTGGCCTACATCAACGAGTTGCGAGTGGAAGGGCTCGAGCTGGACGCAGCCATCGAAAAGGCGGCCGATTTGCGGCTCCGACCCATCATGATGACTGCGCTCGTGGCGACGCTCGGCTTGCTCCCGGCAGCGATCAGCACCGGCATCGGTTCGGATTCACAGAAGCCATTGGCGATCGTGGTCGTGGGCGGTTTGATCTCCTCGCTCGCGCTGTCACTCGTGTTGTTGCCCATGCTGTATCGACTGTTCGCGCCACCAGTACTCGAGAAGCAGCCACAGACGCTCGAGCCAATGCAGCCGCTTTCGCTTCCTCCGACGGTGCAGGTGACGCCGTGAGCGCAACTCGAGCCGTTCGGCGAGGAGTGTTGCGCTGGGCGACCCGCTCACTGGTGGCTTGCGCGGCGGGGCTAATCGCCTTGCCGGTGCACGCCGTCGAACCGGCGACGCCGTCATCACCCGAGTCGGCCGATCCTGCGCCGGCCACCGAGGAGCGCGTGTTCGACTATTGGTTGCGAAAGGGGCGGGAGCTGACGTCTTTGCGAACCAAGGTGGGGGCCGCGCAATTCGACGTGGCCACCGCCGCGTTGTGGCCGAATCCGTCTCTCGCCGTGTCTGGCGGCTATTTGCTCTCGGGTGAGCCAGTCAACGGCATCACCAGCATCGGCCCGCAGCTCACCGTGCCGCTGCCCATCTTCGGGCAGATCGGTATGCGCAAGGACGAAGCCGTCACAAATCTGCGCGTGGCAGAGCTAGACGTGCTGTCCGAGATTTGGGACCAAGCTGAAGACGTTCAGGAGGCGATGGTCGAGCGCGCTTTTTCCGACGCAGAGGTGCAAGAGGTCGAAAAAAATCTCGAGGAGCTATCGCGGATCTCTCGAATCGTGAGTACGCGCGCGGCGGCCGGTGCCAACTCCGTTTACGACACGCTGCGCGTCGGTACCACGGAAGCCACGTTTCGCGCCGGGCTGGCGACCGCGAAGACCAGTCGCGATCGCGCCGAAGCCAAGCTCGTCTCGTTGATTGCGGTCCCCGGTCTGCGCACGATTCCGATCACGCCCGACGGCTTGGCTGGGTTTCGCGGTCCGGAAAATGAAGAAGCGCTGCTGCGCTTGGCTCGTCAGCGTCGGCCTGATTTGGAGCTCGCCCGCCGCGGAATCCTCGCGGCGCGGGCGAGCGCGAATCGCCTGCGCCGAGAAACCGTTCCCATTCCGAGCGTGTCGTTGGGGCCGTACTTCACACACGGCCCGTCGAGCGTGTCACTTCAAGCGAGCATCAGCGTGCCGCTGCCGACGTTCGATCGGAACCAAGGCTTGATTGGGCGAGCACTGGTGCAAGCCGACGGCCAGCAAGCGCTCGCGGATGCGATCGAGCAGCGCGTGGGGATCGAAGTGCACGGGGCTTGGGTCGCGCGTGAGCACGCACGTGAAGCCCTGGAGGCGTTTCGCAAAGGCGGTCTGAAGACGACGGACGAGCTGCTTCAACGAGCCGAGGTGAGTTACGAGGCCGGCACGTTTGCCATTCTCGACTTGCTGGACGCCTTTCGCGCCGTCTGGGAGGCTCGCGCTCAAGAGCGCGAGCTGGAGAAAGCATTCGCGGAAGCAGAAGCCGAACTGGAACACGCCGCGGTGATTCTGCCAATCAGCCCTGCCAGCGCGCCCGCGCACTAAGCGACTTGCGCAGGAGTTAGGTCCAACCAGATGCCGATCTTGGTGAGTTTTTCGCAGAGCAGTGGCTCGTCAGCTGGCAAGGTGGACCGGTTTCCGGAAAAGTGCCCAAAGTGCAAGCTGCGGACCGCTCCGCGCTTCGTGGCCGCGACGGGGCGCTCTGCATACACCCGGCAGATCTGCTTTCAATGCGCGAACGAAGCCTGCCGAGCGCTGTTCATCGCAATGTATGCGGCGGACGGAGCTGCGAGTTTTCGGCTGACGAAGAACGGCTACACCCGCGGCGCCGAGAGGCCGCTGTTTCGCCGACCATCGCGACGCCTTCGCCAGTATGCTGTCGGCCGGTTCGGAGCAAGCCAAGGTCGCACGATAATGGCCGATACATCGAGGTTCCCATTGACCTGTGAAGGTGGCTGTCACTGCGGTGCGGTTCGCTATCGCGCCGTGCTTCGCCGCCCGGTGGTCTCCGAGTGCAACTGCTCCATGTGCCGCAAGAAAGCGCCGATCCATGCGATCGTCCCCGACGCAGACTTCGAGCTCTTGTCTGGGAGCGAGGTGTTGACGAAGTACACCTTCAACACGCACGTCGCTCAGCACTGGTTTTGCAATCGCTGTGGCATTCATTCCTTCGGTCGACCGCGCTCCCAGCCTGACAAGATCAGCGTCAACCTCCGTTGTATCGAGCAAGACGTCCTCGCGCTGTTCGAGATTGCGCCGTTCGACGGCCAGAATTGGGAGGAAACGATGGCCAAGCGGCAGAGCGCCAAATAATCGTCCCTAAGCAAGCAACCGAGCCCCGCCCCGCGCCGATAGGGGCGCATGATCAGTCGCGCTGGGAGATCCGAGAGTTCTGAGCCGTCGCCTTTGGTGGACGGTAATGACGCGGACACGCCGGACATTGCAGAAAAAGCGGGGGCGCGCGTGCTCGCCTCCGAGCGAAGCGCGGGAACAATCGCGTTGCTCAACGCCTTCCCGGCCGGCCGTGACGGGCGCTGGTCCGTGACGGTCAAAGTCGACGGCCAAGCGAATGCCCGCCGCGTCGCGCCCGCACGGAAGGAATTGAGCGCCTCGGCTTTGCTCGAGCAGAAGATCCGCAACAACCCGGTCTATCAAACGCTCTCTGCCGGAGACAAAGGCGTCGCTGAGTGGATCATGTGGCGCGCGTCGCTGGCCGAACCGGACAAGCGTACGTACTACTTGGAGAAGCTCGATACGCTGTTCAATACGCCTTATTCGAAAGACCGCTCGACGTTGGAAGAGAAGGCGAATGGAAAGGCGGACGCCTCGCTCGCGCAAGAACAAGCGCGTGGCGATGTGTTCAAAGGCCAAGAAGAGCAGACTAGCGCAAAGGCGCACCTGACACTCCGCACCGGTTTTCGTGGAACTCATTATCAAGTGGACGGCAGCGACCCGCGCTCAGTGGTGGTCAAAGTGAAGGTTCACGTTGCTGGTGAGCCGAGTGCCGTCACGAGACTCAAACAGCTCGAAGATTCCATCGAGAAGCAAGCGTCGACGGCAGGCTACGTCGTGGATCTAGAATTCGTCGACCAGCCCGGCAGCGACGTCTTCGAAGTGAAGGTCGACCCAAAACGGTGGCCGGTCACCGACAATTGGACCGGCGGTACCGAAGTTGTAGCTCACGAACTTCATCATCTCTTGGGACTACGCGATCGCTACGACTACATCGAGGCACATGCGGGCAATCAGGACATCGCGCTCGATCAAAGACTCTATCTGTTCGCCAGGCAAATGATGAAGCCACCGGATCCGCGCGGCTCCGCAAGTTTGATGGGCAATCACACTGGCAGACCACTGTCTGAGGACGTTTGTGCGGTTCTTCAAGACCCCAGAAAGGAATGCATTGATGCACGCAAGGAATTCGACCCACCAGGTCTTTCGAATCATGAACAAGGTTTGCATTAGGAGCACGCCAGCGCTGCTCGTATTGGTGATCGCCTGCGCGCCGGAGCTACCCCCGCAAACCGCGCCGCCCCCCACACCAACTCCACTGACCGAAGCCGCGCGAACGCGAACGAGTGCGCCGACACCAGTGAAGCCCGAGCTCCGCTCGCCCATCGAGAAACAACGGGACGCGCCCGCTTTGGCAGCTCCTTTGCGTGCCCCCACAGGCAACGAGCCCGCACCCGCCCCAAGCCCAGACAAGTCGCCGCAAGATACCCGTAAGGATGATGACTTCCCCCTTTGCGTTCCGGAACTCTAAGCCACCGTATTTGCGCGCTCACCCCTCATACGGCAACTCGACCTTATACTTCTCACCCCCGTCGAGATCGTGAATGCGCACGGCAACGCCGTCACGCGCGCCGTCGATCTCGACACTGCCGAAGTTTTGCAATCCGTCCCACGGCGCTAAACCGCCGCTGCCGGCGGGGGGTGCCCATTGAAAGCGTAGTTCGGGGCCGAACGTGGGATCGAGCGGCTTCGGATCGCCGCTGATGGCGTGGAGCGGACCTGCGACGAACTCCCAGAAGGGGCGAAAGGGCGCGCCGCTTTCGCCCAAAGTCGCGCGAGCGGGATCGTAGTGGTGCGCGGCCGCATAGTGCACGTCAGCCGTCAGCCAGATCACGTTCTTGACGCCCCGCGCTGCAATCCCGGACAACACTGCTGAAAGCTCGAGCTCGCGTCCGAGCGGCGGCCCTTCACCATTGCCGTAGCCCTCGTTGCGCTCTCCTTTGGGGCCGTCCGGAATCACGAGCCCGAGCGGCTGATCGCAGGCCACGATTTTCCACTTGGCTTGCGAGCGCGCGAGCGTCTCCACCAACCAGCTCGCCTGAGTTTGCCCCATCATCGCGCGCAGCGGCCCGCGATTGTCGTCGTTGGGTGTGCGAAACGAGCGCAAGTCAACCACCACTACGTCGAGCAATGGGCCGTACGAGATCACGCGCTGAATGCCCGCCGCGCGTGGCGCGCTGCCACCGCCGATCGGAGTCCACTCGAACATGGCGCGACGCGCGAACGCGGCCAGCTGCGACGCAGCTCGTTGTTGATAACGACCATCTTCTAGTTGCTGCCCAGGCCACCAATTGTTGTGCGTCTCGTGATCGTCCCACTGCGCCAAAATCGGCACTTCTGCCGCGAGCGCGCGCACGTTCGTATCCTGCAGGTTGTATGCAAAGCGCGCGCGAAAGTCGTCCAGCTCCTGTGCGACGCGCGCCACCCGCGGATTACTCAGGTTCTTCCAGATTTTGCCGCCAGCGAGCTCGAGCTCCGGCGGGATCGGTCCATCGGCGTAGATCATATCGCCGCTGTGCAGGAAAAAGTCCGGTTCGACCTTGCGCACTCCGGCATAGCATTTCAGTCCGCCCCAGCTCGGGTTGATGCCGAAGCCCTGACCACACGTGTCGCCCGACCAAGCAAAGCGAATGCGCTCGGCGCCCGGCGTGCGAAAGCGCCCGTTGGTCCAGTCGCTGCTGCCGCGTTCACCCTCACGGGTGAAGCGAACGCGGTAGTGAATGGTCTGGCCCGCTGGCAGGTCTGCGAGCGCAACCAGCCCGGTGTGATCGCTCGCCGCGCCGACGCGCGGCCCAACCACGCGCCGAGCATGGCCGAAGTCCGAAGTCGTCGCCCACTCGACTTGCATCAGCGCAGGCTCGCTCGAACGCGCCCAAACCAGCGCCCGACCGGCCTGCACATCGCCAGCCTGCACGCCGTGGGTCAACTCGGGCCGCGTCGTCCGAACCCAAGGAGCGCGCGAGCAACTCACGGCACCTCCCGCCGCCACACCCGCAATGAAGCGCCGCCGCGTCAGCACCACCAGAGCCTAGCACGTGTCCTCCGTGCGAAGCACAGCCTTGGGTTGGGTAAGCGGGCGCGGCGCGCGAGCCGCGTCGCGTAGCTCACGTGCCGTCTCATTCCGCGCGCACCCTTGTGTTGCGAACCGGCCCGCGACTAGTCTCGAGAAATGCTTGGGGTGCGCTACGTTTCGATTCTCGCGGGGACTCTTGCTTCAATCATTTGCGGAACTGCTGTTGGACAGGAAACAGTGACCTCTGCCCAGGCGGCTCCAACCGTCGAGCAGCCCGGCGCTGCGCCCAACGCTGCAGCGTCTGCTGCGACGACGCCTGTCGTTGCGCCGCCAACTCCTACGCAGCCTGCGCCCGCGCCGACTCCAGCAACGGAAGGCGCCTCGCGCGTCGCAGCGCCCGCGTTGGTCCTTTCACCGTTGCCGCCTGAGCCAGCCAAACCCAAGCCGCAGCCCAACTGGAACATCGGAGCGGGGATAGGGTATAGCGGCGGCGATAGCGCGGCTTACGTTGGGTATTCGACCGGTGCTCCCAGCGCGCCCGCTTATCGAGTCGGATTCGAGCGGCGGATTTATCGGGGCTGCTGGTTGGCGTTCACCGGGAGCTTCATGCACTCGTCGTACGACGCGCCGGTTTCGAGTCAGCTCGATCCACCCACGCGCACCTCCATCAACGTGCAAAACACGACGGCCGCCGCGCTGCTCGGTATTCGCCAAGCGCTGATTACGGACATCGTGGAGTTGTCGTGGTACGGCGCCGCCGCTGGCGCGTGGTATTGGACCGGCGGAGACATGCTCGAAGAGGGCGAAACCGCGCAGGGACAGCTGCCCGGTGGCTTCGCGCGCTCGCTTGGCTTCAGCTCGGGGATCACCATCGAGCGTCAGCTCATCGATCGCTTGGCCGTGCGCCTCTCGAGCGAGATCCTGTCGCTTCAGTGGTCCAAGTCAACACCCGGTCAAACCTATGAACAGTCGATCGGAGAAGAGGACCCGCCGGTCACTCGTTATTCGCAGACGACGATCTTGCATGTCGCCCCAGCGATCGACTTGCGATTCTATTTCTGAGCGTGTTGGTAGTCGCGCTGTGAGCTACGCGACGGCCGAGCGCGACGCGCCCGCTAACCCAAACCCAAATCATTCTCGGGCGCTGAGCGCAGCTCTCGAAATGCCGGGTCGAGGTCGCTCGATTGCCTCGGTCGTACGACGCGCGCGACTTCTTGGCCATCGCGCAAGAAGATCAGCGTTGGCCAGAGCTTGACGCGGAACGAGCGGCCAAGTGGCTTGCCCTTGCCGTCTTCGACCCAAACGTGGCGCACGTTCGAATGCTGTGCGAGCGCGCGATCGATCAGCGGTCGTGCGCCTTGGCAGATGGGGCACCAGGTTGCGCCGAATTCGAGCACGGTAGCGCCGTTGAGTGCGTCGACTTCGCTGCGAGTGGGATCCATTTCCTCGAGGTTAGCGCGCTGCCGCCCGTGCGCGCGAAATCTAGCCTACTTCTAGATAGGGGCAGAAATCGGCACCCAGCGCCGAGCTGAGTAGCCAATCGAGCCGCGGATCGAGTCGCAGAGTCCCGATGGCGTACTCGCTGCCGTTCCAACGAAGTCGGCCCACGCTCAACGCTGACGCTTGGCTCAGCGCAGGTTTAGAGTTCGAACGAAAGCGCAAGCCCATGCGGGTGCGGTCGCGGGGCGAAGCGGTTTGAATTCGAACCACTGAGAGTTTCAGCACAGCGAGGAGCGGCGCCCGCCCGGAGCTACGGGTCAGTGCAGCCCGCGCTGCCGTCGGGTTGAACCGCGCACACCTGGCCGAGCGAGCCGCAATTGAACTTCACCAAGCGGCGTGGGCCTTCGAACGGCGAGGTGCAGCGTTGTACGGTCTTGCCATTACATTTCCCGCCAACCGAGACGCCCTTGCAGGGATCGACCCACTTCTGGGCGCTCGCCAAGAATGTCTGCACTTCCGGCCCGAACACGGCGTCGATCCCACCATAATCGCACACCAGCTGATTCGAGCCGACGCCTGCCGAGACGACGCCATAGGCGATGAAGCTGCCCTTGGCGTCCACGCGCAAGATGGGCGCCCCTGAATCGCCGTAGCACGATTGCGCATCGCCAAGAGTGCCGCCGAAGATCGCTTCATCCCCCTCGCTGAGGACGAGATTTTCGTAGAGGTAGTGCAAGTAGGCGTCTAGGTCGTCACCACTTTCATTTCCAGGAGTCGGATCAACCTGTTCACGCAGCGAGCGCGCAATCGGCAGGAATGCCACCGGAGCGACGGGTCCTGTCGCGAAGAGCGCGTTCGTGTTGGGGCTGCCCGTTTCGTACCAAGCTTTGAAGCGCTCGAACGTGCCGAAGATGATCTCGGGGATGCGTCCCTGGGTAGCGCGTAGCGTGACGTTGCCGGCGCGGCGCGTGCCATGCGCACCGGTATTGTCGCGAGTGCCGTAGCCGATCTCGATGAACTTCTTGTCGAGATCTTGCGCCCTCAAGCCGCCGATCTCGAGCGGCGTCAGCTCACTCGCTCGTTCGCCGAGATACATCACGCCTACGTCGCGTCCATGGCCCGCAAACCCACCTTCATCGCCAGGAGCGCCTTCGACGGCCACGACCTCCAGTAATTTGACGGGTGCGCTCGCATCAGGCCCGACTGCGAACACCGTTTTCAAACCCGCCGCATAGTCCCTCGAAAAGAACTGCACGCAATGCTTGGCCGTGAGCACCGTTTGCTTGCCGATCAAGCTCGCCGAGCAATACGCTTCGTACTGCGTTTCACCCACCGAGTTGGAAAACGCCACACCGACGCTGCCAATGGCGTTCAATCTTGCGCCATTGGCAGGCACGCCCGCGATCAGCGGCTCGTCGATTTGATGCGCGATTGGTGCCGGTTCGCCGCCAGCAGAGCAGCCGCAAATTACGCTCGTCCCAGCGAGCGCGAGTGCACACACGTATCCCCAACGATGTCGATGATTGATCATGACTCTCTCTTTGCCCACCCAGCGCGCGGTCCCGCGCCTACATCCGACTATCGAGCGTGCCGGGTCATCCGAACAGACACAGTGCTCGAGCACACTCAAAAGTTCGGACGATTCACAGCTTTCGTGCGCGCTTCCGTTCGGTCCGCTAGCCTTGGTGCATGTCGAAGAGCAGCATCACGGTCGCCGCAGACGTGGCAGGCAAGCTCATGGTCTCGGCCACCGGTAACGCCGCTGATCGGCTGGCGATGGCAGCGGCAGCAGCGGTCGCATTCGTCGGCATCGCGGTGGGTTACCGCATCTACGCTACAGCTCGGACTGGGCTGCGCTCCCGGCATCCGAGCAGCATCGTCCCCGCCGACGACGCCGCTTGATGCTGGAGCGCGCGGATCTCGGCGCGCGCCTCGACCCCAGAGCGCGCTTGGAAACGTTTCTGCCGCTTGGTCGCCCAGGGGTTTTTGCAGCGGGCCCATACGCTTCAGCCAAGCAACGCATGTCCCAGGCAGCTGCGCGTTCGCAACTTCTCGGTGCGAAGCTGAGTCACGCGACATTGGCACTCCCTATGCTTGAGCAAGCGGCTGGAGGTACGCCATGACGCTCTTGTTCAACGATCTCGAGGTGGGTGATTTGATGACCCGAAACGTGGTCACCGTGCGGGCAAGCGAGCCACTCAGCACGACGGCCAAATTGCTGTGGGACTACGACTGTGGCGTGATCCCCGTCCTGGAAGACATCGGTTCGCGCGTGGTCGGCATGGTCACGGATCGCGATATCTGTATGGCCTGTTGGTCGCGCAACTCGGCCCCCAGCCTGATCTTGACGTCGGAGGCCATGTCGCACGGGCTCGTCTATTGCAGCCCGACTGATAGCGTTGAAGCAGCCGAGGGCATCATGCGTTCACGCAAAGTACGACGCCTCCCGGTGCTCGATTCGGATGGGCGAATGGTCGGCATTCTTTCGGTTACGGACATTGCACGGGTCGCCAGGCAGCCGTCCGCAGCGCGCCCAGGCTTCGAGATTTCTCCCGCGCACGTGGTCGATACTCTGAACATGATCACGACCGGCCCGCACAAAATGCCGGCTTATGCCCGAAGCGGAGAATGGTGAGTCGCGATTGCTCTGTCGAGTAACCGCAGGGAGATCTGCAACGTTGCACCCGCGGTGTGTTGCGATGCTCCGCTGCTCTGGTCAGCGCGTGACAAAATGCATCGTCACAATACCGCGTCTATCCGGCTCTTAGCGTATGCAGTCCGAGTTTGTGGGAGCATTCACATACGCTTTGCCGAGCTCGGTGAGCTCGCCGCTTGCGCCGAGCAAGTCGACATTGGCGACATTGCTGGCGCGTCCGGAGAACCACGCGTAGCGCTCGATGCGCGGCTCGGCTTCGAGGTACGCCACTGCGTCCTCGAGGAATGCTCGTTGTTCTGCGACGCTCTTGGCACTGTCGCAGGCGAATTCGGTCAGCCACAGCGGTTGAGTGAATCGCTTTTTGTAAGTCTCCACGTGGTTGATTAGATACGCGGCCTTGTTATCCCCTGTCGGTGAACAACCCACGTAAATGTGCATCGCCACCGCGTCCACGCGGCAGCCCGTGCATGCGGCGAAGAACGCATCCAGGTAGTGAAACGGATCGGTGTCCTGGCAATCGCCGCCGCAGAAGTTCACAGCTGGCGAGACGAGGCGCAGGTCCTTGGCATCGGCGATCGCTTCGAGCTCCGGCCACAAGCCTGCGGCTGCTTTGGCGGACAGATTGGCTTGCGAACCAAAGTTGGGTTCGTTGAAGCCGAGCAGCACTCGCGCATCGTCGCCAATGGCTGTCTTGGCGGCTGTGCGATCCGAAGCCGAGCCCCAAATCATGGGCGCGTACTCCACGCCCGCGTCGCGATACGCGCCCGCTCTCAGATCTTGATCGGGCCGAAAGTCCCAGTTGTACCACCAGCTCACACCGGGCGAGATCGCCTTGAGATCTGCGATCGAATGATG